>ENA-OPSK01000058-OPSK01000058.1-human-gut-metagenome-genome-assembly--contig:-NODE-58-length-90155-cov-7.319234_pt1 | contig 90155 bp, 58 predicted proteins | sample MGYA00241807_ERZ501905 | MGnify/ENA primary metagenome ERZ501905 (study PRJEB25962, sample SAMEA2042111) | human gut metagenome | biome: human gut; feature: human-associated habitat; material: faeces...
TTTGGCTGGTCCTTTTTTAGTACCCTTTCTTAGACACACTCAAAGAAACAGTATCGTCATTAAGGTTAGTTACATAAAGACAAATATACTTGAATTTTGGTTATGAGGGAGGTGCGACTCTGTGAAGAAGCGCACTTTCATTTTTTATGCCCTGAAGAACACGCTTTTATAAGATTTATAAATGCCCAAAAATATCAACGCCGACGCTGCTGCCCGAATTTATTGTTATCTCGGGGTTTTTAGTTAATTTTGCGGCGTTATGGAAACAAAAGCCTACGAAAATTTCATTGAGCTTCTCAGCCGCCGTTTCTCCTGCCGTAAATATTCGGCTGAGCCTGTCGGCGACGACCTCATAGAGAAGGTTGTCGAGGCGGCCCGTCTCGCTCCGAGCGCCTGCAACCGTCAGCCATGGACTTTCATCGTCGCTCCCGACGGAGTCAGAGAGCGTCTCGGAGCACTGTGCAGCCGCTCGTTCGTGGCCGAGACTCCGACACTGATAGTTGCTGTGGGCCACCACGACGAAGCCTGGCACCGCACGTCGACCGACGGCAAAGACCATACCGACATCGACCTGGCGATCGCCATAGAGCATCTCTGCCTTGCCGCCACTACTCTGGGGCTTCAGACCTGCTGGGTCTGCAACTTCAACGCAGCCGAAGCCGCCCGTATTCTCGGGCTCGGCGAGAGCGAAGAGGTTGTAGCCCTCGTTCCGATAGGTTTCCCCGCCGAAGAAGAGCCTGCCAAAAAGCGCAAACCTCTCAGCGACATTCTGCGCCGATGAGGATTGCGGCCGAAATACTGACCGCGGCAGCGGTCGCCCTCGGGCTGGCCGCCTGCAACACGTCGGGCTGCACCGAGAACCAGAACTCCATACCTCTGGCCGGCTTCTACTCGTCGGCAGCCGAAGCTCAGGTCTCGCTCGATTCGGTAGGAGTCTACGGCGTCGGAGTGCCCGGCGACTCGCTGCTGCTTGCGCCGGGCACGCCGGCATCGCAGATCTATCTGCCCCTGAACGCTTCGGCTGCCTCGACGTCGTTTGTGTTCACCTACCGCGGGCCCGGCCTCGACAATCCTCTGCTGAACGACACGCTGACATTCGTCTACGACGCCGTGCCTTATTTCGCCGGCGAGGAATGCGGCGCCATGTATGTCTACGACATCACGCGCCTCGACGTTACCGACCATCTTATCGACTCTGTGGCTCTGCTCGACCGCCATATAACCAACGTCGACATCGAGTCGCTGAAAATATTCTTCCGCACGGCCGAACCCGAGCCCGAACCTGAACAATGAGAAAACTGCTGACGATTTTGGCCACACTCCTGCTGGCGGCGCTGACGGCGTCGGCGCAGCGAACCGTGACCCCGACGCAGCCTGCCGCCTCGCGGCCGGCCGTGGCCCGCACCGACAGGCCGCAGGGCCCTCCGCCGTCGGTTGTCCACGTCCACGACGAGCAGGGGCGCACTATAATGGTCGACACCATAACGGGTAAGGAGTGGGTCGACTCCACACTGCTGAAGATTCCGAAGATGCAGTATCCGCTTCTCCACGCCCTGCGTGTCGGCGTCGACATCTGGGATCCGCTGATGCGCATCACGGGCCAAAAATTCGGACTTGCCGGAATCTCGGCGGCTCTCTCGCTCCACAACCGCTATTTCCCGACTCTTGAGTTCGGCATGGGCATGGCCAAAGACAGCCCGAAAGGAATGAATTTCACCTTCCGCAGCCCCGTGGCCCCATATTTCCGCATCGGCGCCGACTATAACATATTCTACAACAACTCGCCCGACTATCAGCTGCTCGTCGGTCTGCGCTATGGTTTCTCGGCTTTCCGGTGGAGCGTCGACAATGTCAGGGTCGACAACAGCTACTGGGGGCCTTCCGCCGGCTTCTCGTCGGAGCGGCAGAGCGCCACAGCCGGATGGCTCGAAGTGTGTCTGGGCGTCAAGGTTAAAATCGTCGGACCGCTCTCGCTGGGCTGGACTTTCAAGTTCCATCAGATGCTCCATCTGAGCGACAACGTCCTTGGCAAGCCGATGATAATTCCCGGCTTCGGAAAGCGAACCGGAGCTGTCACCGGTGCGTTTAACATCTACTACACCTTCTCGCTCAACGAGCCTGTCAGAACCGACAGTCCCGAGGGCGCCGAAACCTCAAATCCTTAATCAACCGACAGCAATGAAACGCATCGCCATCATCGGAGCCTCAAGCGGTCTGGGCCGTAGAATAGCCGCTGATTTCGCCCGTATGGGCTGGAAAGTCGCCGCCGCAGCGCGCCGCGAGGAACCGCTGCGCCGTCTGCGCGACGAATATCCCGAAAACATCGTCTACAAAACCATCGACATAACCCTCGACAGCGCCACAGAGCGGTTCTACGACCTCATAGAGATGAACGGGGGCGTCGACATAGTGCTGATAGCTTCGGGAATCGGCTTTCAGAATCCCGACCTCGAGCTTAATAAGGAGATCAACGTTCTCGAGACCAACGTGGTCGGCTGGACGCGCATCGTCAACGCCGCCTACAAGTATTTCCGCGACACACGCAACAATGCTCCCGGCCGCATAGCCGCCATAACCTCGGTGGCCTCGACGAAGGGAATCGGTGTCGCCGCCGCCTACAGCGCCTCGAAGCGCTTTCAGCGCACCTATCTCGAGGCCCTCGAGCAGCTTGCCCGGCGCAACAGCGTCAATGTCCGCTTCACCGACATACGTCCCGGATTCATACGCACACCGCTTCTCGACCCCGACAAAGACTATCCGATGATGATGACCGTCGACTATGCCGCTCCGCTCATCGAGCTCGCCATCGTGCGCGGTCAGCGCGTGGCCACCGTCGACTGGCGCTGGCGTCTGCTCTGTTCGGCCTGGCGCATGATTCCAAGGTCGTGGTGGGTCAGAATGCCTGTGTCGCTTACCGAAGAATCTCATTCCGAAAATAAACCAACCGAAATATCATTATCCCGGCAATGAAACCTATCGCATTAGCATCAGACCACGCCGGTTTCGAGCTGAAAGCCATCGTAGAAGGCTATCTCGAAGCCCGCGGAGTCGCCTACAAGGATTTCGGCACCGACTCGGCCGAATCGTGTGACTACCCCGACTTCGCCCATCCCGCGGCTCTCGCCGTAGAGAGCGGCGAATGCTCGATGGGAATCGCCATGTGCGGCACCGGCAACGGAATCGCCATGACTCTCAACAAACATCAGGGCATCCGCGCCGCTCTCTGCTGGAACAAGGAAATAGCCGCTCTGGCGCGTCAGCATAACGACGCCAATGTTCTTGTCATGCCCGCCCGCTTTATCGACGCCGTGACCGCTCTCGCTATTGTCGACACCTTCCTCGACACCTCTTTCGAAGGCGGACGCCATCAGCGCCGTATCGACAAGATTCCCGTAGGCTGATTCCCGCACCAATGAACCGTCACATATTTATAACCGGCGGCGCCTCCGGCATCGGAGAGGCCGCCGTAAGGCTTTTTGCGTCCCGCGGATGGAAAGTCACCTTTGTCGACATTTACGCCGACAGAGGGCACAGTCTCGCACAGGAGCTCGGCAGCGGGAATGTCTGTTTCTGCCAGGCAAATACCCGCGACATCGATTCCCTTGCCGTTGCGGCGCGCGCAGCCACCGATTCGTTCGGCCCGGTCACTGCCCTCTTCGCCAATGCCGGAATCCACCGCAGCAACACGATTCTCGACATAACCGACGAAGAATTCGACGCCGTCATCCAGACCAACATCTACGGCACCTACAACACACTGAAAACCATCGTCCCGCTTATTGTCGAAGCAGGCGGAGGCGCAATAGTCATCAACGCCTCCGACCAGTCGAAGATCGGCAAGCCCCACAGCTTCGCCTACGGCCTGACAAAAGGCGCTCTGGGCCAGATTGCCCGCAGCCTCGCCCTCGACCTCGCCCCGAAAAACATACGCGTCAACGCCGTCTGCCCCGGAACGATCTATACGCCTCTGGTAAAAAATGTCTTTGACCGCATAATTGACCGCGGCGACGCTACGGCCGAGCAGCTCGTGGCCGAAGAGAATGCCGTCCATCCCCTCGGACGCATGGGGCACCCCGAAGAGGTGGCCGAGCTCGTCGAGTTCCTCATCTCCGACCGAGCTTCGTTCATCACCGGCGCTCTGGTCAGCATTGACGGCGGCCTGACGGCAAACTGAAATCTTAATCACGTGCTTTTATGCGAAAAGTTTTTATTTTTGCATAAATTTTTGAAAAAGTCTTTGCTATTTCGAAAAATTAGTTATAGATTTGCAGAATATGTTATCTAACCTTTTATAAACTATGGGCAAAATCGACAATCTGGATCTCAATATCCTGAAAATAATCATGAATAACGCGCGCATCCCAAGCAAAGATATCGCCGAAGTCTGCGGCGTCTCGCGGGCCGCCATTCACCAGCGCATTCAGCGCCTGTCCGAATTAGGCGTCATCGTAGGCTCGGGATATAGAGTCAACCCCAAGGAACTCGGCTACTGCACAACGACATATATCGGTGTCAATCTCGAACGCGGCGCAATGTACCGCACCGTCGCCGCCGAACTCGACAAAATCCCCGAAGTAGTCGAATGCCACTTCACGACAGGGCCATACACAATGCTGATAAAGCTCGTTGCCCGCGACAACGAACACCTTATGGAACTTCTCAACGACCATATTCAGATGATCGACGGAGTTGTCGGCACCGAAACCCTTATCTCACTCGACCAGAGCATCAACCGCAGCCTCCCGATCTACCTTCGCCAGCGCTGACCCCCGCAAAATCCGGAGTTGTTGAGATTTTGCTGCGGAAATTTCGTAATGTCGCGGAAATCTATTACTTTTGCCGTCGCGAAAATTTCGCACCCCTCTGTTTTTCCGAAAATAAACAATCCGCAATAAAATGGCAAAAGAGAAACCCGAAGAGACCCGCACCTCTATCGACAACATCAACGACACTCTGACCTCGGTAGAGCAGAAAGTCCAGAAAAACCAGAAGCTCATCATGTGGCTCAGCCTCGGCGCAGCCGCTATAGTAGCCTTGATATTCATCTATATTTACGGTGTGCGCCGCCCCGCAATCAACGCAGGCGACGACGCCATAGGCCAGGCCGACGCCCAGCTCATGCAGGGCAACGACTCGATAGCTCTCGCCCAGTATATGCAGGTGGCCGACGAACATGGATACGATGCCGGAAACCGCGCCAGGCTGAACGCCGCCATTCTTCTCTATAAAGACAAGAAATATAAGGAAGCCCTCGACTATCTCGCCGACTACGATGTCAAAGACGAGGTTATCGGCGCCGCCGCCCAGTCGCTCGAAGGGGACTGCAATGTCAACCTCAAGAACTACGACGCCGCTCTGAGTTGCTTCGACGCCGCAATCAAGACAAGCAACGACAATCCGGCCTACACTCCCTATTTCATGATGAAGAAAGCCACTGTGCTCGAAGCTCTTAAGAAATACAGCGAGGCAGCCGCCGTCTACGGCGACATCATGGCCAAATATCCGCTCTACGGCGACCAGAACCGTCTCGACATCGAGAAATACAAACTCCGCGCCGAACAGCTCGCCAAGTAAGACATATCGACGTAAAGCCATAACGGCGCGTCGCCCTGCAGAGGGCGGCGCGTTTGTTGTAGGAATCGATTAAGCTGATTACTCCAATAAACCGAAGTTGGCGGCGTTGCGTTTTTTTGCTAACTTTGCGCTAAAATTATAATTGAATCTGTTATGGCCCTGAAATGTGGTATCGTCGGACTGCCCAATGTCGGCAAGTCGACGCTTTTCAACTGCCTGTCGAACGCAAAGGCCCAGAGCGCCAATTTTCCGTTCTGCACAATCGAGCCCAATGTGGGCGTCATCACCGTGCCCGACGACCGTCTGACGCGCCTCGTCGAGATGTGCGAGCCGCGCTCCGTGGTGCCCGCAACCGTCGAGATCGTCGACATCGCCGGCCTTGTCAAAGGTGCCAGCAAGGGGGAGGGCCTCGGCAACAAGTTCCTGGCCAACATACGCGAGACCGACGCCATTATCCACGTGCTGCGCTGTTTCGACGACGACAATATAACCCATGTCGACGGCTCTGTCGACCCCGTGCGCGACAAGGAGGTCATCGATACCGAATTGCTCATCAAAGACCTCGAGACCGTAGAGCAGCGCATAAAGAAGGTCGAGAAGCAGGCTCAGACCGGCGGCGACAAAGCTGCCAAGGTTCAGCTCGGTGTGCTTCAGGCATATAAGGAAGTGCTCGATAAAGGCAAGCCGGCGCGCAGCGTCAGCTTCGAGACCCCCGAAGAGCAGCGCGCTGCCCGCGACCTGTTTCTGCTGACAGCGAAGCCCGTGCTCTATGTGTGTAACGTCGACGACGCATCGGCCGCTTCGGGCAATGCCTATGTCGAGGCCGTGCGCGAGGCTATAGCCGACGAAGGAGCCGGTCTGCTCGTCGTTGCCGCCCAGAGCGAGGCTGAGATCGCCGAGCTCGACACCTACGAGGAACGTCAGGAATTTCTTGCCGAGATGGGGCTTCAGGAGAGCGGCATAGCCCGCCTGATCAAAGCTGCCTACGCTCTGCTCGACCTTCAGACGTTCTTCACCGCCGGTGCTGACGAATGCCGCGCCTGGACATTCATCCGCGGCAGCAAGGCTCCGAAATGCGCCGGAATAATCCACACCGACTTCGAGCGTGGATTCATACGCGCCGAGGTCATCAAATATGCCGACTTCGTCGGCCTCGGCAGCGAGAAAGCCGTGCGCGAGGCCGGCCGCATGAGCATCGAAGGCAAGGAATATGTCGTTGAAGACGGCGACATAATGCACTTCCTCTTCAACGTCTGACCCCTCCCAGATTATTCCACTTTTCAGACCTTACGATATGACTTCGAAAACCGCAAAAATGATTCTCTGCGCGGCTCTGCTGGCTGCCGGAACAACAGCCTGCGGGCCGAAAAAATCGACAGCGACAGCCGTGTCGCAGACGTCGCAGGCGACATTCATGCCTCAGGCTCTGGCCTACAAGACAAACGCTCCCGCTCTCGACAATGTGCCCGTCACGCTCAACGACGCCCGCACGTCGATTGTGTCGTTTCCCGCTCCGACCGACATAAACGAGAAATCGCGCCCGCTTCCACTCGAGGGCGGATGGCTTCTCGACCGTCGCGGAATCAGCCCCAACAGCGCGTTCACGAACTATACCTATCAGCGCTATGCGGTGCTCCCCCACGCACCTTCGACCCGGACACTTCTCGAAGCCGTTATGCCCGATATCCGCGTGACCGATATTATCTCGCTTCCGATGAAGATCGGTGAGGCAACAGTGGCCACCGCCAACGAAGCCATCCGCAAGGGGAACTATAAGGTCGTCTACCACGCCAACGCGGAATAAACCCGTCACTATCGCCTACAAAACGCCCCCTTTGAGCGTTATACTTACTGACGTTCAACTATGCCATTCTCCCGACCGACGATGAAAAAGCTTATTATTGCCGTTGGAGTGCTCGCCGCCACCTTGTTCTGCATCAGGCCCGTGACATGGGCGCGCAAAAACGATGTGACGCGCAATCTGACAGTGTTCAACCGGCTCTATAAGGAGCTTACAACCTTCTATGTCGACTCTGTCGACGCCGACAAGGCCATAACTGCCGCCATCGAAGGGATGTTGGGCGACATTGACCCCTACACGGAATATATCCCGCAGAAAGACCGCGAAACTTTCGAGGCTGTTTCGTCGGGCGAGTATGCCGGAATAGGAAGCTATATAACCACCCGCGGAGGCGACACATTCATCTCCGAGCCTTCGGCAGGCTCTCCCGCCGCCGAGGCCGGTCTGAGGGCCGGCGACCGCCTTGTCGTGATCAACGGCGACAGTGTCAGGGGTATGGCCTCGGATGAGGTGTCGAAGCGACTGAAAGGGCAGCCCGGAACAGAAGTCAGCATAACGGTCTGGCGCCCCTATGTCGGCGCCGACTCGGTGAAGACCTTCAGAATAAAGCGCCGCCGGATAATCGACAATTCGATTCCATGGCACGGAATTGTGCGCGGCTCTGTCGGCTATATCCCTATAACCGGATTCAACGAAAAAACCGGAACGGAATTCCGCGATGCGCTTCTCGATCTTAAGAAAGATCCGCGTCTGAAAGCTCTGATAATTGATTTGCGCGACAACGGCGGCGGTCTGGTCGAAAGCGCCGTGAAGGTGCTCGGAAATTTCCTGCCCAAAGGGTCGGAGGTGTTGAGAATGCGCTATAAGGGGAGCGCCGCCAACGAGAAGATCTACAAGACCACCGACAAGCCTGTCGACACCGAGCTTCCTCTGGCCGTGCTCATCAACGAGGGGACAGCCTCGGCCAGCGAGATTCTTGCCGGGGCAATTCAGGATCTCGACCGCGGAATTATCGTCGGCTCGCGCTCGTTCGGCAAAGGGCTCGTGCAGATAACGCGCGATCTTCCCTACAACAATATGCTGAAGGTGACCGTGGCAAAATACTATATCCCGAGCGGACGCCTCATTCAGGCTATCGACTACAGCCACCGAAACGCCGACGGCACCGTCGACCGTATTCCCGACAGCCTGACAAGCGTCTTTTCGACGCGCCGCGGGCGCATCGTGCGCGACGGAGGCGGTATAACCCCCGACATTGTCGTGCCGGAGCCCGAAATCGACCGTCTGACCTACAACCTTGTGCGCGATGACTGGACAACCGACTACGCCACGCGTTTCCGCGCCACCCACGATACTATTCCCGCCCCTGAGGATTTTGTCATTACCGACGAAATCTACAGCGATTTCAAGAGCACCATCGACCCGGCGCGCCTGCAATACGACAAGGTGTGCGACGTTATCGTCGGGCGTCTCCGCGAGGCCGCGCAGAACGAGGGCTATATGAGCGACAGCGTCGCCGCACAGCTCGACCGCCTCGGCTCTATGCTCAAACATGACCTCAACTACGATCTCGACCGCCGCAGACCGCTGATCTCGCGCTATCTCGGCGCCGAGATAGCCGGCCGCTACGGATATATGCCGGCGCGTGTGCGCTATCTTATCACCGGAGATGCCGCAGTCGACAGCGCCGCCTCGCGTCTGACCGACCGCCGCGCCTACGACCGCATTCTGAAGCCTGTGAAGAAATGAGCGATACTCTGACTGACCTCGTCGGTGTCTTCATGACTCCGGCGCGGCGCCGTGCCCTCGGCGCCGCTATGAAAAGCTCCGACGTCGTCGATGCCTGCGGTCTCGGCGGTTCGGCTCCGGCGATGATGATTGCCGGATTGCTGTCGGACAGGAAAGCGCGCCCGATGATTGTTGTCGGCGACGATGCCGACGACGCCGGCTATCTCTATCACGACCTGTCGCGCCTGCTGGGCGAAAACTCCGTGGCTATGTTCCCTTCGGGATATAAACGCGATATAAAATACGGCCGCCCCGACGAGCCCGCCCGCATTCTCCGCACCGAGGCCCTCAACGCATGGGGGCAGCCCGGCGGACTGCGTGCTTTGGTCACCTGTCCCGAGGCTCTGGCCGAGCGCGTTGCCTCGCGCGACACTCTCGACGGCCACACACTCCGCCTCGCCGTCGGCGAAAGCCACGACCTCAGCGAAGTTGTCCACCGCCTGCGCGACAACGGCTTCACCGAAGTCGACTACGTCTACGAGCCCGGTCAGTTCGCCGTGCGCGGCTCTATCGTCGACATCTTCGGCTACAGCCACGAGCAGCCTTACCGCATAGATTTCTTCGGCGACGACATCGACAGTATACGTGAATTCAACATCGAGACACAGCTCTCCGAGCAGAAGCTCGACGCTGTGGCCATAACCTCGGGAGTGCCTTCGGCCTCGCGCGGCACGTCGCTGCTCGAGTTTGCCGGGGCCGACACTCTCATTGCAGTGCGCAGCGAAGACCACACTCTGGCGCGCATCGCCGCTATCGCTGCCGAAGAGTTCAGCCCCAGCGCCCTGATGGCCGAAGAGGGGGATCCCGACGCTATGAAGCAGGTTGTCGACGCCTCCGATTTCGCCGCGCGCTGGAAGTCGATGCGCCGTCTGCGGTTCAGTGCCGCTCCGGCCGACGGGCCGGCAGCCGCCGAAGTGCCCGTTGTCAGCTTCGACTGCGCCCCGCAGGCTGTCTATCACAAGAATTTCGACCTCATTTCCGACTCTCTAGGACGCCTTATCGGCGAAGGCTTCAGGCTATATATTCTCAGCGACAGCGCTGACCAGCACGAACGTTTGAAGACCATCTTCGCCGACCGCGGCGACGATATTCCGTTCACTGCCGTGGCCGGAACGCTTCACGCCGGTTTCATCGACCGCACGACGCGCGCCGGCGTGCTCACTGACCATCAGATTTTCGACCGTTTCCATAAATACAGCCTCAAGAGCGACCGCGCCCGCTCTGGAAAGCTCGCCATGTCGCTCAAAGAACTCAGCTCGATCGAGCCGGGCGACTATATCGTTCATGTCGACCACGGTGTCGGCAAGTTCGCCGGACTGCTGCGCACCGAGGTCAACGGTCATCCGCAGGAGATGATAAAGCTCGTCTACGACGGCGGCGACATCATATTCGTGTCGATCCACGCCCTCCACAAGCTCGCCAAATACCGCGGTAAGGAGGGGGTGCCTCCGAAGGTCAACAAGCTCGGCAGCGGCGCCTGGAACCGCGTAAAAGAGCGAACGAAGAGCAAGCTCAAGGACATCGCCCGCGACCTTATCAAGCTCTATGCCGCCCGCCGCAACGAGGCCGGCTATGCTTTCGGCCCCGACACCTATCTCGAGCATGAGCTCGAGGCGTCGTTCGCCTATGAGGACACACCCGACCAGCTCCGCGCTGTCGGCGAGGTCAAGGCCGACATGGAGAGCGCGCGTCCGATGGACCGCCTTGTCTGCGGCGATGTGGGCTTCGGTAAGACCGAGGTGGCGATCCGCGCCGCCTTCAAAGCCGCCGTAGGGGGCAAGCAGACGGCCGTGCTAGTGCCGACGACCGTGCTTGCCTATCAGCACTATCAGACCTTCTCGCGCCGACTGAAAGACTTCCCTGTGCGTGTCGACTACCTCTCGCGCGCCCGCACTCCGAAACAGGTGCGCGAAATTCTCGCCGACCTCGCCGCCGGCAAGATCGACATCATTATCGGAACCCACAAGCTTATCGGAAAGACCGTCAGCTTCAAGGATCTCGGGCTTCTGATTGTCGACGAAGAACAGAAATTCGGTGTGGCTGTCAAGGAAAAGCTCAAACAGCTGAAGACAAATGTCGACACTCTGACGATGTCGGCCACCCCCATACCGCGCACACTCCAGTTCTCGCTCATGGGCGCACGCGACCTCTCGGCAATAACGACGCCGCCGGCAAACCGCCGTCCGATAGTGACTACAGTTGGCACTCTCACCGACGAACTCCTTGCCGACGCTGTAAATTTCGAGCTGAGCCGCAACGGCCAGGTCTTCATAATCAACAACCGCATTGAAGGGCTCGAACGCCTCGAAGCGATGGTGCGCCGTCTCGTTCCCGACGCCCGTGTCGCCGTCGGTCACGGTCAGATGAATCCCGAGAAGCTCGAGAACATCATTGTCGGCTTCGCCGCCCACGACTACGACGTGCTTATCGCCACAACCATTGTGGAGAGCGGCGTCGATATGCCCAATGTCAACACGATCATCATCAACAACGCCCAGAACTTCGGCCTCAGCGAGCTCCATCAGCTGCGCGGACGCGTCGGGCGCAGCGAGCGCAAGGCATTCGCCTATCTGACGGTGCCTCCGGGCGCACCGCTCAGCCCCGTGGCGCGCCGGCGCCTTCAGGCTATAGAGAGCTTCAGCGACCTCGGTAGCGGAATCCATATAGCCATGCAGGATCTCGACATACGCGGCGCCGGAAACCTTCTCGGCGCCGAACAGAGCGGCTTCATCGCCGATCTCGGCTACGAGACCTATCAGAAGATACTCAAGGAAGCCGTCACCGAGCTGCGAACCGAGGAAATGCTCGAGACCGCCGACAGCGGCAGCGGCGAGAGCGAGCAGGAGTTCACCGCCGACTGTATTATCGAGAGCGACATGGAGCTTATGCTGCCGCCCGACTACGTACCGACCGATTCCGAGCGCGTGGCCCTCTACCAGCGTCTCGACTCGATAGAGCGCGAGACCGACCTGCTCGAATTCCGCAGCAACCTCGAAGACCGCTTCGGAAAGATACCGAAAGTAACCCTTGAGCTGTTGCGCGTGCCGCGCCTGCGCCGTCTAGCAAAGCGTCTCGGAATAGAGAAAGTGAGTCTTAAGCAGGGCATGATGTATCTTTATTTCGTCGACCAAAAGAATCAGGCCTATTATCAGAGTCCCATGTTCGGGCGCCTGTTGCGCTATCTCCAGCAGAACACGCGCCGCGTCAAGATACGCGAGCGCCAGGGCCGCAACTCCTTCTCTATAGCCTCGGTCGACAGCGTCGAGACAGCCGTCGGAATTCTCTCCGACATCCTCGACCTCACCCCCGTCGAATAAAATCGGCACGGGCAAATTATCTTGTCCGAGCATAGGGACGTGCCTTTGGCGCGTTTCACATGCGTTGGTAATCAGCATATTGCAATGCTACGTGCCGAAGGCACGTCCCTACGCCAGGGCGATTAAGCAGCCGAGTTCAGAAAAATTCGCGCATAAAAAAAAGCCCGGCAAGCCTGTCGGCCTGCCGGAGCTGATGGTTTGTGAATTGGTCTAATTAGACTGATTGTGAGTTTTAGCGAACGACGATCTTCTCGACCTTGTTGCCCTGACGGCGGATGAAGAAGCCGTTTGCGGGGTTGTCGACGCGCTGGCCGCGCAGGTCGAAATATTCAACAGGAGCATTCTCGTTGTCAGTGGCGATGGCGCCGATGCCGGCCTCGAAGCTCTTGTAGTCGCTCCATACGATGTGAACCTGATTCTGAGGGCCGTTCTGGCTTTCGGTGTTTTCGTAGGCAGAGGTGTATTCTACGGGATAACCATGGTCGGCGTCATATTCTACCTTGCCGGTCGTTGTTGTGGTCCAGTCGGCCTTCTCGGGATTGGCATCCTCATAATCGACTTCGTTATCTAAGAGCACCAGACCGAACTTGTCGTAAACCTTTGTGTAATCGCAGAGGTCTTCGCCGTCGCGGAACCAGGTGTCGTCGCCATCGTTGTCGAAGTCAACCGAGAAATCGCGCTCGGTGTAGCTGCCGAATGTGTCGGTGATGGTGAATTCATCTTTGACAATGACCTCGTTGTTCATAGTCTGAGTCATTGTGAAGCCGCCGAGGCCCGGTTTGTAGTCGAACTTAACGAAGATGTCGCCCAGATAAGGCTCGTTGGTGGCTTTCAGCAGCGTTGCGCTTGCAATCCAGTTCTCGCTGAAATAATAAGCGAGCTCGTCAAATTCCAGATCGATGAGCTGGCCGTTGGTCTTCACCCACTTGATGTCGGTCATCTCGGCATCCATTTCAACACCCTCTTCGCCGTCGTAGTAATAGAGCTTGATGGTGTTGATCTTCTTGTTGGCGCCATAGGTGTAGACAACGCGCTGCTGCTCGGTCTTGTTCCCGTTGTAGCTGGAGAACTCCGAAATCTGAGTGATGTTGTTGTCGCTGTTGCGGGTGATTTCGGTCGTTTCCTCGCTCATGAGCTTCCACTCATTTGCTTCGAAATTATAGATGGAAGAGCGAACAATGAGGTTCTTCACAACGGTGTCGTAGGCATACTCGCGCTTTTCGTAAGCGTCGCCGTTGTCGTTGTATCTGGTCTCGGTTGTCAGGCGCCCTTCGGCGTCGTATTCATAACGGATCTCGTCGCCATTGGCGTTTTTCATCGTGGCTATGCGGCCTTCGTCGGTGTAGGTGAAAGTCTGGTCTTCGGTAACCGTCCAGTCATATTTGTCGGTCTGAGTGGCCTCGTCCCAATAGGGGGTCCAGTGCGAGACGACCTGATGTCCGGGTTTCTAGACAAGCTTCGACTCGTCGGTGGCGCGGTTGATGCGGGCCAGAGTGGCTGCGCGTTTTTCGTTGAGCTGCTTGTTGCCGAGATTAGTGAAACGCACCTCGGCGGGAGCTGCTGTTGCCGACAGCACGAAGGCTGCCGACGCTGCGATGAGTAAAAATTTTTTCATGCAATTGGTGTTTTTATGGGTTATTGTTTACCCGGTTAAAGATATGGTTTTCAAAAATCAAGTGCGAAATTACAGATAATTACTGATTACTCCCCATTCGTTAAATTTGCTTAAGAGATGGAAATGAAAACGCTTCCTGACAATTTTAGTGTCAAGAAGCGCATGTATCAGGTTGTCTTACGTGGATTCGAACCACGACAGGCAGAACCAAAAACTGCAGTGCTACCATTACACCATAAGACAATCACTTGCAGCCAAGGCCGAAGCCCTCAACCACGCGACAAAGTTACTCACAAAATCGCGCACGACCAAATTTTTCCGCGTTTTTAACGGCTCTGGCGCAGTTGCAGAACTCAGGTTTTATATGATTTTCCGTCATGTATGTGGCCGCGTGCCTTTGTCACGCCTCTAAGTTGCTACGGTTTAACTGGTTTGTTGTCAGTTGTTTGAGTCGCTCTAAATGCACGCGGCTACTCTTTGTCATAAACGCCGATTCTGAATGTCAAGGAGTTTAGTAATGGCTCCCGCTACTCTTTGTAGCAGACGTTTATGCTGATATATCGATGAGTTTTTAGCATTTTCCGGTTTGAAACAAACCGGGGCCGGCAGCTTGGGCAGAGCTGCCGACCCCGTTATGCCGTTTGACCGCCTCACGGCGCCCGCATGACCATGCCGCCGAAGCGGCTAAAATTTCTTTGCAATTTTTGTCTTTCTTTTCTGCCTGCCTCTACGGCAGTCATATATTTTTCGACAAAAATAGCCTATGCGCGCCAAAGAAACGAATATTGCACTACTGCGATACTACTGCATCAGGTTAATTATTGACTGTTCAATGAGTTGAGAAAGTCATAAAGCGACGTTCCCGAGGGCAGGTTGAGCTTCTTTCTCAGTCGGAGGCGCGAAGATTCGATGCTTCTTACCTCGCGGAATGTCAGTGCGGCAATCTCTTTTGTCGACATTCCGAGCAGCAGGAAGGCACAGAGGCGGTGGTCGTTTTTAGTCAGTTGCGGACATTCGCGTTCGAGTGTGCGGAAGAATGATGGGTGGACACGGTCGAAGGCCGTGCGGAAGTCTTCGGTTACGGCGCGCTCGTTGAATGTGCGCAGCTGGCGAAGGGTGTCGTCGAGAACCGGTCGGTCGTTGTCGGGCAGGTCGCGCCGCAGACTGCCGAGGCTGTCGATTATGCGGCCGTGGAATTCGTTGACGGCGGCGAGGTCGATGGTGAACGATGTCAGCTGCCGGTTGCGTGTGTCGATTTCGTCGATGAGCTGCTCTTCTTTGCGCTGGTGTTCGATGCGTTCGATCTCGGCGATGCGCTCCGACTGGAGTCGCACGATGCGGTCGGTGCGCAGTTTTGCCCATAGGGCAAGCAGCAGACCGAGAAGCAGCATGAAGGCCACAATGGCTATCGAAATGATTATCGTGCGGTTCTTGACGGAGTTCTGCAGTGCTTCGTTTCGTGACTGAAGGCGCTCGGTGTCGTAGACAACGAGCAGCTGGCGCAGCACTCCGGCGTTCCGGCGCGATTCGATGGTGTCGGTCAGCGCACGCGAGCGAAGGAGGTCGCGCAGCCCCTGTATGGAGTCGCCTGTGAGAAATTCTATCTCGGCGAGGGAGCTGTAGATGTCGGGCTGTTTGGCGGGTTGTGTTGTCGGTATGCAGCGGTCGATGACAGCGCGCAGGGCGCGGGCTTCATTTTTCTTGCCGAGTTTCGCTTTTGCCCGTGCCAGGCTGGCGGCCATGTGTAGCTTGGTCCAGGAGTCAGGCTTGTCGGCTATATTAGCAAGCCCTTCGGAAAGGATTTTCTCTGATTTGACATATTCTCCGAGGCGGTAATAGGCCTCACCGATGTTGACAGTTACTTTTTCGGCGGCGTCGGGAGTGGTGGGATCGTCGACTGTGCGGGCTATCTCGAGGGCTTCGAACAGAAGTTTGAGCGCTGAGTCGACGTCGCCGCGGGCGAAGTGGACAAGCGCCATATTGTTGAGGACGTTGCGCTGTTTGTGTCGCACGCCGAGGCGCCGGTATATTTCGGCGGCGCTCTCAAGCAGGTCGGCGGCGCGCTCGGTCTCGGAATTCATGTAGTAGACGCGGAAGAGGGCGTTGAGGTTGTCGGCTGTCAGCTCTTCGAATCCGTTGGCGCGCGCTTCTGCTACGGCTTCATTGTAGAGTTCGGCGGCACGGTTGTAGATTCCCAGTGAGTAATAGTTGTCGCCGATGAGTTCTTTTGTCTCGATTGATTCGCGGGTGCCCTCCGATGGGGTGATGGTGCGCAGCAGCGCCAGCGACTCGGCGTAGCGGTTTGCGGCCGTGAGCCGGCGCGCGCTGTCGAGAGGCTCTGTTGCCGAAGCGGCTGTTGCGGCGAGTATGGCCGCGGCTATTATTATCAGGCGCAGTCTCATCAGGCAAGCGGAAGGCGTATGGTGAACGTTGTGCCGCGCCCCGGCTCGCTGGAGCTGACCCAGATTCGGCCGTGGTGATATTCCTCGATGATGCGGCGGGCGAGGGCAAGTCCGAGCCCCCAGCCGCGCTTCTTGGTCGTGTAGCCCGGCTTGAACACCGTCTTGAGGTTTTTGCGCGGGATTCCTTTGCCGGTGTCGCTGACGTCGACAATGGCATTGCGGTCGTCGCGCCGCGTTGTGATGGAAATCGAGCCGTGCCCCTCCATGGCGTCGACGGCATTCTTGATGAGGTTTTCCATGACCCATTCGAGCAGCGGCGCCGACAGATCCACGGTCAGCGGTTCGCGGCATAGGTCGGTCGAGAGCGCTATGTGGTTCGATATGCGCGTTTTCATGTAGGCGGCCGAACGTTCTACGAGGGCGTTGAGGTTTTCGGGCTCGAGACCGGGAACCGATCCGATTTTCGAGAAGCGCGACGCTATTGTCGAAAGGCGCCGGACATCTTTGTCCATCTCGTCGACCATCTCGGGGTCGACGTCGGCCGACCGCAGCAGCTCCATCCATGCCATGAGCGACGATATCGGGGTGCCGAGCTGATGGGCGGTCTCTTTCGAAAGGCCTACCCACACCTTGTTCTGCTCGGCGCGCTTGGTAGATGTCACGGCGAAGTAGACAACGAGAATGAAGGCCAGCATTACGACTATCTGGACGTAGGGATAGAGGCTGAGGCTTTTCAGCAGCCGCGAGTCTTCGTAGTAGAGATGCTGGTCGTTGCCGGGCGAGATTATGATGTGGATCACGTTGGGCGTTCCGCGCAGCTCAACGAGCTTTTCTTCGAGGAAGGCGCGGTTGGCGGGACTTATATAGAGCGGATTGAGCGAGTCGACAGGCTCGGGAAGGTCGAAGTTGCGGTGGTTGATGATGTTTCCCGAGTCGTCGGTCAGAAGCACTGGGATGGTGCGGTTTTCCTCGATGATTCCGAGCAGGAAGTCGAAGTTGCCGGTGTCGGCGGCGGCATCGGCTGCCGGAACGTAATTTATGATCTGGCGGGTTGCGTCGGCCCATATCTGCATACGGGCGCGCTCCTGCTCGCTGAGCTCCTTGACCAGCGAGCTGCTGAAGGCGAGGAAAAGGCCGACTACGGCAACCGCCACCACGAGAAAGGCGACGGTGCCGTAGCGCCGTGTTTCATAAACGCCGAGGCTCACTTCTTGGCGGGATCTTCGATGCGGAACTTATCGCCCGTCTGGTTGACGATCGAGCGGTAATATTCTTCGTTATATCCGGGGAATTCGGGGTAGGCGGGAATTCCTTCGGGAGTGCGCTTGAAGGCGCCGTTCTCTTCTTTCTTGACGTTGCCGTCGAGATATTTGACGAAGAGGTAGTCGCCGAGCTGTTTGTAGCGGTCGACACAGCGCTTCGAGGCTGTAGCGCTGTGGGCCGTCAGCACTTTCGAGGCTTCGGCGGCGTCCATCGGGCCGACAACCTTAATCAGCGAGTCGACTTCGGCTTCCATGCCGCGTTCGAGGCTCTGCTGAACGGGACGGATGTCTTTGATCATCATGTCGTAGCGGTTGTAGGCCTGGTTGGCTACGTAGTTGTTGACCCAGAAGGCGGCGTCCCACGACAGGGTTATTATGTCGCCGTTGCCGCGGCGGAAGCCCAGGGGCACCTCGGTTATGGAGCAGTAGATGGGCACGTAGAGCGTTGTGTTGGTGTCGTCGGCGCCGAACCAGAGGATTCCGCGCATCGGAGCGGGGCGCGAGCCGTTGAGCTGGGCTACCATCGACCATCCGGTCTGCTGTGTGGCGGTGGCGCGCTCATGGGTATACTGTTTGCCGTCGACAACGTAGGTCAGCGGGCGCCAGCGGTAGGGGTTGCTGTAGGGGCCGGCGCCGATGTCCTGCGTCATGTCGAGCGGAGTGTCTTCGAAATGGTCGCGCATGTCGTTCTTGAGGTCGGCGAGGGTCAGCGGAGTCTGAGGCTTGATCCAGAGCGGGAATGTCTCCCCCTCGGCGCGCATAACGTAGGGCAGATATTTGTCCATCTCGGCTTTGTCGGTGTGGTGGCGGAAGAACGACCACACACGGCCGTCGCAGCCGCGGGCGGCGCCGATGTCGAGCACACCGTAGGCTTTCGAGAAGTCGAAGTCTTCATCTTTCCCGCTGAAATAGCCTTTCTTGCGGGCGAAGGAGATCACGTCTTTGGCATAGAGCGTTTCGGCGTCTTTGAGCGGGAATTTATGGATTCGCGGGAAGTTGGCGTGACCGCTGATGCAGTCGTCGGGGATGCGGCGGGCTACCCATACCGCACCTTTCTCGTCTTTTCCCTTGCCGATGAGCTCCATGACCCATGCTTCGTCGGGGTCGGCGATGCTGAACGATTCGCCTGAGCTGGCATAGCCGTATTTATCGACGAGCTCGGTCATGACCTTGATGGCTTCGCGGGCTGTCCTGGCGCGCTCGAGGGCGATGTAGATGAGCGAGCCGTAGTCGATGCCCTTGTCGCCGGCGAGCTCTTCGCGGCCTCCCCAGGTGCTTTCGCCTATGGCAAGGCCGTGCTCGTTGATGTTGCCGGTGACGGCGTAGGTGTGGGCCGGCTGGGGAATCTCCATGAGATAGCGGTTGCTGTCCCAGTCATAGACTTTTCGCATCGACCCTTTGGGATGGTCGGCGGCGGGGGTGTGGATCATGTCGCCGTAGAGGTTGTGGCTGTCGGCGGCGTAGGTTATCATCGTGCTACCGTCGGCGCTGGCTTTTTTGCCGACAAGGAAGCTTGTGCACGCGGTGCCCTGAAAGGCCAGGGCGGCTGTGGCTGCTGCTGTCAGAATGAGCTTTTTCAATGGAATGATAGATTTGGTTTATACAAGATTAACGTCCCTCTGAGGGTAAAAATTATAGCAGGTCGGTATGTCCTAGCTCGCGCGCTATGAAAAGCGCTACGGCGTCGGCGGTGTTGGGGCCTATCACGGTGTCGGCGGCGGCCTTCACTTCGGGCAGGGCATTTTCGACGGCTACGGCGCGGTCGGCGACGTTCATCATCGACAGGTCGTTGAAGCTGTCGCCGAACACAGTCAGGCGCTCCGCCCCGGTCAGGCGCTTGAGCTCGCGGAGTCCTTCGGCCTTGTTGACGCGCGGGCCGAACACTTCGAGAAACGCCACTCCGGGATAGACCGGGTCGGTATAGTAGCTCACCGACAGGGCCGGATTGCCGCGAAGCGCTTTGACGGCCGCCATGACGGCGTCATCCGATCCCATGGCCAGAATGAGCACCGTCGGGCCTTCGGCGGCTTCGCCGACAGGATCGGCCGTCACCACGGGGCGTTTGAGCTCGAGATTGGCGCGGTCGGCGATGAAACGGTATTGCTCTGACGGCATTCCCTTCGGGTCGAAGCGGAATGTCAGGTGACTGCCGTCAGGCTCGGCGCGGTAGACGATAGGGTGAAGTCCCAGCCGCAGTGTCAGCTCTGTGACGCGCTTGGCGTCGGCGCTGTCCATCAGGCGCAGACTGGCGAAGCGGCGCGCGGCGTGATCCCAGAGGCCCGCGCCGGTCATGACGACGGCAGGCACATGAATCTCGGTTTCGGCCAGAAGCGGCTCCACGGTAGCCGGAGTGCGGGCCGTGGCTGCCGTTATCAGCGCGCCGCGGCGCGTCAGCTCCGAGAGTATGGCGGCGCTGCGCGGGCTGACACGGCTGTCGGCGCCGAGCAGGGTTCCGTCGAGGTCGGTGACAAACAGTTCGCCGCCGTGAGCGGTGTCGCATTGTTTCATCATACCGCAAAGTTACAAAAAATCGGTTTAGTTATGAGCCTGTAGGGACGCGATTCATCGCGTCCGCGCCGTAAAATGCTGCATAGCAGCCGAAAGCGAGGTGTGCCTTCGATACAACCCCAGAAGCAAGTTGGCCGGTCTCGGCGTAGGGCTGCACCGTGGTGCAGCCGCGTCACAACGCCTTGATTGTCAGGTGTATGTGAAACATGCCGAAGGCACGTCCCTACGTCAGGGCGGTTCGCCCGCCGTCGTACATCCCGCATTAAGCGGCACTTGTCGGCGAATGTTTTTTGAGGAGGTTATTCCCACAAAATTGTCATGTGTCATAATCTTTGGCGCGTCTCGTATCCGCATGATAATCAGCGCGCTGCGATGCGGCTGCACCACGGTGCAGCCCTACGCCAGGGCGGTTTTGGACGCCGATTTGGGCGTTGCTTTTGGGCGGTTGGGCAGGTCAGCGGGCCGGCTTGAAACGCTTGCCGACGAGGTTCCACGATGCGAAGGCGAGGCCGACTGTCACGGCTACGACCACTGCCAGCGAGCCGAGCGGACTCATCATTGCCGGGAGCCCGAACCAGACGGCGAGCTGGATAACCGGGAAGTGGAACAGATAGATGTCGTAGCTGACACTGTCGTGTTTGCTCAGGTGCGCCCCCCAGCTTCCGATCATCGAGAACCAGAGCACGAGGCTGCCCGCCACGAGAGGCTGAAACACGAGGTAATAGAGCGGAATATGGTCGCTGAAGATGAGAATCAGCGCGTCGGCGCCGAGTATCCACCATTTATAGCGCTGAAACAGCGGAAAGTAACGGTTTATGATGGCGCCGATATAGAAGAACACGAGCAGCGTCCCGAACTGGCGCGCTATGATGTCGTATAGCTCGTTGCCCGTTGAGGCGTAGAGGTTGATGAAAGCGAGCCTGACTATGATCCATGTCGCGGCGAGAGCTATCAGCAACGGGCCTGCCACGCGCGGGCGCCGCCTTATTATCCAGTAGACCACCGGCACTGAGAGGTAGCAAACCCATTCCCCTTTCATCGTCCAGAGCGCTCCGTTGACGACGTTGGTGGCGAACCGCTCCCCCTCGAAAACGCCGGGGAGGTCGGGATGGAGGAAGTTGAGGAAGCTCAGGTTGGCGGCGAGATATTTCCAGAATCCGCTGTCGGTGAAGTAACCGGCGGCGGGGAGTGCCGAGACGAAGACGAATCCGAGGGCGGCGAGCACTATTATCAGCACGTAGGGGGGCAGAATGCGCCTTGCGCGGCGTTTGAGATAGCCGCGCAGGGTAGGACGCTTTTGGAATGAGGGGAACATCAGAAAGCCCGAGATGGCGAAGAAACAGCCGACGTCGACAGTGCCGCGCTGAAGCCAGGGGATATAGTTGCCGGTGAGGCTCGAGAAGTGGGCCAGCAGAACGCAGAAGCTCAGGTAGTAGCGCACCACGTTCATGTTGTTGCGGTGGCTGACGGAGTGGAATATGGGCTCTGTGGCGCTCATTTGCCGTGATGGCGCCGCGGGGTCAGTCGATGATGTCGAAGCCTGTGTAGCGGCGCAGAACTTCGGGCACGACGATGCCTTCGGGGGTCTGGTTGTTTTCGAGAATGGCAGCCATTATTCGCGGAAGGGCCAGAGCCGAGCCGTTGAGGGTGTGGACAAGGTGGGTCTTCTTGTCTTCGCCACGGTAGCGGCATTTGAGGCGGTTGGCCTGATAGGTCTCGAAGTTCGACACGCTCGAAACCTCGAGCCAGCGCTGCTGGGCAGCGCTCCAGACTTCGAAGTCGAACGTTATGGCCGAGGTGAAGCTCATGTCGCCGCCGCAGAGGCGCAGGATATGCCAGGGGAGGCCGAGCTTGTCGAGCAGGCCCTGGACATGGTCTTTCATCTCTTCGAGAGCGGCGTAGGAGTTCTCGGGGCGCTCGATGCGCACGATCTCGACCTTGTCGAACTGGTGGAGGCGGTTCAGGCCGCGCACATCCTTTCCGTAAGAGCCGGCTTCGCGGCGGAAGCAGGCCGAGTAGGCGCAGTTCTTGACGGGCAGCTTGTCAGCCGGCAGAATAACGTCGCGGTAGAGGTTGGTGACGGGCACTTCGGCCGTCGGTATGAGGTAGAGGTTGTCTTCGTTGACATAGTACATCTGACCCTCTTTGTCGGGCAGCTGGCCTGTTCCGTAGCCCGAAGCCTCGTTGACAACGTAGGGGGGCTGCACCTCGAGATAACCGGCTTTTCCGGCCTCGTCGAGGAAGAACTGTATCAGCGCGCGCTGAAGGCGAGCGCCCTTGCCGAGATATACGGGGAATCCGGCGCCGGTTATCTTGACGCCGAGCTCAAAGTCGATGATGCCGTATTTCTTGGCGAGATCCCAGTGGGGGAGCGCGTCGGCGGGGAGGTCGGGCATCGGGCCGCCTGTCTTCTCGACAACATTGTCGGCGGCCGATTTGCCGGCGGGAACGCCCTCGTAGGGGACATTCGGAACCGACAGCAGAATTTCCGTTATGCCGCCGGCGGCCTTGTCGAGGCGCTCGGCTATGGCTCGCTGGCGCGACTTTATTTCAGCCACCTCGGCCTTGGCCTGTTCGGCCTCGGCCTTGTTGCCGGCTTTCATGAGGGCACCTATCGAGGCCGACAGCTTGTTGAGCGAAGAGGCGAGGTTGTCGTTTTCGAGCTGAAGGGTGCGGCGCTCGTTGTCGAGAGCCACAACTTTTTCGATGGCTTCGCGGCCGTCGAAGTTTTTAACGGCCAGGCGCTCGATTATTTTCGCGGGGTCGGCCTTGATCTGTTGAAGAGTAAGCATTTTCTGATTGTTAGCTTAAAAGTTGACGTGTCATTGCCGATATGCGGCTTCCGTCGGCCTGGCCGGCGAGGCGTTTTGTGGCTACGCCCATAACCTTTCCCATCTCGCGCGGCGAGGTGGCGCCTGTCTCGGCTATGATGGCGCGCAGGGCTTCGGCGAGGTCATCGTCGCTGAGCTGGCGCGGCAGGTAAGTCTCGATAATCTCGGCTTCGGCGATTTCGCCGTCGCGCAGTTCGGGGCGGTTCTGCTCGTCGTAGATCTGAGCTGTCTCGCGGCGCTGCTTGGCCATCTTGGTCAGTATTTTAATGGCCTGCTCGTCAGAGAGGTTGCCGTCGCTTCCCTTGGCCGTTCTGGCTTCGAGAAATTCTTTCTTGATACCGCGGAGGGTTTCGAGGCGCACTTTGTCGCGGGCGAGCATGGCCTCCTTTATCTGGGCTGAGATTGTGTCGAAGAGATTCATAGTCGTAAATTTGTGCAAAGGTAGCGAAAAAACCGCTAACGCGCAACTCCGCGGCCGCCTTGTGCCTTATAAATAACTGAACGGGGAGCGGCTCTGTCGCTCCCCGTTCAGGCTGTCGTTGGGGGGAGGTCAGCGGACGGCTGTCTTGCGGCCGTTGCGGATGTAGATTCCGGGGGCCGTGGGGCGGCCGTCGAGGCGTATTCCCTGAAGGTTATACCAGACGTCGGCGGCCGGGTCGGTGCCGACGGTCGAGATTCCGTCTTCGGTGAGCATCGACAGCTCGACTTCGAAGGGAACGGAGTTGTCGGTGACGTGCATCAGATAGCGGCCGGCTTCAGGAATTTCGAGGTCGGCGATGCCCCATACGTAGATATACATCTGATTCACCTCGTCGTAGTCGATGCTGATCTGGGCGGCTTCGGCCACAGGGGTGTCGAGGTCGCCCGGAGCATACATCTTCATCTCGAAGGCTCCGCCCGAGCGTCCGGCCATCGAGAAGACGCCTTCGGGGAGGGTTATGCCGTACCAGATGGCGTCGGCGGGGTAGTTTACCATGCGGTCGAAGGCGAAGGTGCCTTTTTTGCCGTCGAAGGGTATCTCAATGGGCAGTTCGGGGATTTCGCCGGCGATGGGATCGCGCACGGTCATCGATAGGGTGTAGCCCTTGACGGCGCGCATTGTGCGAACTTTTATCAGGTAGACGGTTCCTTCGGTTGTGTCGAGAACGCGGTTGGCGAAGACGCCGTTGTCGTAGTCGGGGCGGAGTTCGGCGATGAAGTTGTCGGGGTCGGAGGGGTCATAGATGCGCACGAACGAGTAGTCCTGACGGTTCTCGCTGATTTCGAACGGCATGTCGGTCGAGATGTCGAGCTTGCCGTCGCGTCCGGCGGTGTAGCGGAACCAGTAGGTTCCGACGGCTTCGGGAATGGCGGCTGAGTTTCCGTCGACAGTGAACGGATTCGACGGCAGCTCTCCTTCGACGGCTTTGTTTTCGGCGAGGTCGAAGCTGACGGGGCCGGTCACGTTGAACATTATCAGATAGCCGCGGTCTTTGGTGGTGGCGACGCGGTATCCGTCGCCGTCGGCGATGACCTCGCAGGCCTGGGTGTAGGGGTCGGACGGTATGGGAAGCATGCTGACGGCGGGCATCGGCAGTCCTTCGGCAGGGGTAATGTAAAGGCGTCCGCTGCGTGTGGCCGTATACCGGAAGTAGACAGGCTTCGGACTGTCGGCGGAGTTATGGCCGATGACGGCGTCGATGGGGTTCGACGGGGTCTCGCCCGGAGCGGGCTCTTTGAAGCCGAAGGTGAAGGTCAGCGGGGCGTCGGCCGGTTCGACGTCCCAGGCCAGAGTATACTGTCGTCCGGCAACGGCGTCATATTCCATCGAGCTTCCCGATTTCAGTACGCTGTAGTGGTAGTCGGCATAGTAGAGCGCCGCGCGGGTCTTGGCGTCGAGGCCGTCGCCGTCGGCCGCGACGGTGATGATGTTCCGCCCGTCGGACGGAACAGTGAAGGTGTAATAGTATCGTCCTCCGAAATCGGGGGTAGTGTGGGTGCCCGGCTCTATCTCCTGACCGGGGAGTATGTCGTAGGCCTCGTCGGAGTATGTTGCCGTGAACTGCTGGTCGGCGGCGGCGTCGGCTGTGCGCGTCAGGGTTAGGCAATATTCTGTATAGTTCGCCGACACGGGCATACGGAGGTGGATGCGTCCTGTCGATTCAACCGAAGGATAGTTGAAGTCGGCGCCGGCCCGGGCTGTGCCGTCGAAAGTGCCGTCCCCCTCGATAAGAAGGAAGTTGTCGGCACCGTTGTTGACGATTTTGTAATAGTAGGTGCCGCTTTTGGCCGGGAAGGGGGCGGGAACACCCTCGTTGACGGTGTAGGGGAACTCGGGCGATTCGCCGGTGACGGGGTGGATGATCTCGAAGCGGTAGAGCATCGAGCCGGGGGCTGTCACGGTGAAATAGTAGGTTTGTCCGCCGGTGACTTCGAGCGATCCCTTATGTCCGCCTCCGTTCTGATATGAGGTTGTTATCTGAGAGAATTCGCCGTCGGGCGATGTCGAGTATTTCAGCGTCGGCTGGGCGGTGAAGAACACCGACAAAACGCCGTCTTCCTCGGGCGTATACTTGATATATGTCGGCAAATCGAGGGTTATTACCAGATAGCCCATCCGGCCGGAGGGGCTCAGGGCGGTGTCCCAGCTGCTGCCGTCGGGCCATGGCGAGGCATAGCTGTCGAAGGTGAATTTCGGATCGGCGCCTGTGTAGCCTTTCGTGACTTCGACGGTATATTCGACTCCGGCGCGCGTCTGGACGTAGGTAGCCTGGTTGAACGTGTCGCCGTAGCGCTTGTCGGAGGGGGTTATCTGGTAGGTATAGATATAGACGTTGCTGAGGTTGCTGAACTCGAGCATCTCGTCGGCTACGGGAGTGTAGGTGTAGAAGACCGAGTTCGCGGCGGTGAAGTCCGGAGTGTTGACACCGCGGGCGAGAGGCAGCGGGTCGGATTGCGTTCCACTCTGGGCGAGAGCGGGGGCGATTGCTCCGGCGAGAATGAGCAGTAATGGTAGAATTCGTTTCATTATGGTTTAATATATCAAATAGCTAAGATGGCTATAATAGCTACCGTAGCTATTTGTAGGATAGTTTGGAATAAAATCAGCGGGCGGCAGCGAGGGCGGCGGTGACGGTCTCGCTGAGAGTCGGGTGGGCGTGGACGCTCGAGAGAATCTCGTGCACAGGCAGGCGGCTGCTCATTGCCAGCGACAGCTCTTCGATGAGGTCGGCGGCGTGGGGGCCTACTATAAAGGCACCGAGCAGCAGGTCGTTGTCGCGGTCGACGATGACCTTCACCAGACCGTCGGGTTCACCCATGGCATGGGCTTTGCCGTTGGAGCGGAACATGGCTTTGCCGACGGCAATGTCGTGGCCGCTTTCGAGAGCCTGTTTCTCGGTCTTGCCGACCATGGCGACCTCGGGCGAGGTGAACACAGCCGAGGGAATCACGCTGAGGTCGATCTCGCGCCCCATTACGCGCTCGGCCTGGGCCGTGGCGGCGTGGGCGAGCTGGCAGATGCCGTTGACGTCGCCGACGGCATAGACGCCTTTGGCCGAGGTCTCGAAGGTCTCGGGATCGACTTTTATCGAGCCGTTGCGGTTCAGCTCGACGTTTAGGCCGCGCGGAACAACGGCGCGTCGGCCTACGGCCATCAGAACGGCCTCGGCCTGAAGGGTGGCCGTCTTGCCGCGGCGCTGGTAGTCGATTTCCATGCCGGGGCGCAGAGCTGTCACTGCGGCGTCGGTTATGATGTCGATGCCGCGGCGTTTCAGGGCCGTGCGGAGGCGTTTGGCTATCTCTGCGTCGCAGGGGGGCAGAATCTCGGGCAGGAACTCGACGATAGTCACTTTCGAGCCTAAGGCATTGAATATCGAGGCGAACTCGAGGCCGATGACGCCGCCGCCGATAACGACGAGGCTCTCGGGCAGCGTCGAGCCGGTTGTGAGGTCGTCGCTGGTCAGGGCGAGGTCGGCGCCCTCGATGGGGAGCCGGGCGGGGGCTGCGCCGGTGGCCACGATGAGGCGCGGGGCGGTGAATGTCGTGCCGGCCGCGGTCACTGTCGGCGGCTTGGTGCTGTCGACGACGGCTTCGCCGATGACGATGTTGACGTTGGCCATTGTCGAGGCGAGCCCTTCGCGCATGGTGGTGACGACCTCGTCGCGCCGCTGTGTGGCACGGCGGTAGTCGATCGACACGGGGCAGCCGACGGTCTCGACGCCGCATTCGGCGGCGTCGGCCACTGTCATGGCGACCTCGGCCACATGGGTCATCGCTTTGGTCGGTATGCAGCCCCGGTTGAGGCAGGTGCCTCCGAGCTGGTCGCGCTCGATGAGCACGACGTTCAGCCCTTCGGCGGCAGCGATCTGTGCGGCGGGGTATCCGCCGGGGCCGCCGCCGATTATTATGAGATCACAGGGTGTCATTTCTTCATCTGCTGATAGGTTAGAACCGGCTCGAGGGCGGCCTTGGTGTCGTCGGGACGGCCCACGGGGGTCTGCTGCGGGGCGTTCTTGACAATCTCGGGCTGCTCTTTGGCTTCGAGAGCTATGCGGCGCATGACGCCGATGAACTCGTCGAGAGTCTCTCGGCTTTCCGTTTCGGTCGGCTCGATCATGAGCGATTCGTGGAAGAGCAGCGGGAAGTAGATCGTCGGGGCGTGGAAGCCGTAGTCGAGCAGGCGCTTGGCGATGTCGAGGGTTGTCACGCCGGTCGATTTGTCGGCGAGGCCGTCGAAGACGAACTCATGCTTGCAGACGCGGTCGATCGGCAGCAGATAGAGGTCGCGCAGGGCTTCCTTGACATAGTTGGCGTTGAGGGTGGCGAGCTTGCCGGCCATCATCAGGCCGTCGCTGCCCATGGTCAGGATATAGGCCAGGGCGCGGAGCTGGATGCCGAAGTTGCCGAGGAAGGCGCTTATGCGGCCTGCCGAGCCTTCGGGAGCTTCGGCGAGGGAGAAGGTGCCGTCGTCGTTGCGCACGACGCGCGGAGCGGGCAGAAGATGCTCCATTCCTGCGCGCACGCCTACGGGGCCTGAGCCGGGACCGCCGCCGCCGTGAGGTGTCGAGAATGTCTTGTGGAGGTTGATGTGCATGACGTCGAAGCCCATGTCGCCGGGGCGTGCTACGCCGAGCATCGGGTTGAGGTTGGCTCCGTCGTAATACATCAGTCCGCCGGCGCGGTGAACCATGTCGGCTATGCGCGGAATCTCGGTCTCGAAGAGTCCGAGAGTGTTGGGGTTGGTCATCATCATGGCGGCCACGGTGTCGTCGAGCAGCGGGGCGAGGGCTTCTGGGTCGACGGTGCCGTCGGGACGGCTCTTGACCTCTACGACCTCAAGGCCGCAGACGGCTGCCGATGCGGGGTTGGTGCCGTGGGCGCTGTCGGGCACGATTACTTTCGTGCGCTTGCGGTCGCCGCGCTCGTCGTGGTAGGCGCGTATGATCATGAGGCCGGTCAGCTCGCCGTGGGCGCCGGCGAAGGGGTTGAGCGTGAACTCGCCGAGGCCGCCGATTTCGCTCAGCGCGCGCTGAAGGCGCCAGTAAGCCTCGAGGGCACCCTGGGCGTCGATGGGGTCGGCTGCCGGGTGGAGGCGCGTGAAGCCGGGCATCGCGGCGACAGCCTCGTTGATTTTCGGGTTATATTTCATTGTGCACGAGCCCAGCGGATAGAAGCCGCTGTCGACGCCGAAGTTGTTGGTCGACATGCGTGTGTAGTGGCGCACTACTGTCGGCTCGTCGACCTCGGGGAGGTCGAGCGCGGCGGTGCGGCGCAGTGCTTCGGGGAGGGCCGGAGCTGCCGGGGTGTGGGTGTCGGGAAGACGCAGGGGCGTGCGGCCCGGGCGCGAGAGCTCGAAGACGAGCTTGCCGTATATCTCTCTGTTCATGGTAGGTCGGTGGGATTAGAGGTTTTTGACGATGTTGACAAACTCGTCGAGCTGACTGCGGCTCTGACGCTCGGTGACGGCTAACAGCAGGCGGTTCGGGGCCACCTTCACTCCGGCGAGAATTCCGCGCGAGGCGGCTTCGCGGCGCAGGGCGTCGATGTCGAGGTCGGTTTCCATCTCGAACTCGTTGAAGAAAGGCTTGTCGGGATAGGCGAGGCGCATCCGGCCGGTAACCGAGAGCTGTTCGGCCAGATAGACGGCACCGTCGCGGCTGAGCTCGTTGACGCGGCGGAGGCCGTCGGGGCCGAGCAGGGCCATGTAGATGGTCACGTAGAGCGCCATCAGGCCCTGGTTCGAGCAGATGTTCGATGTTGCCTTGTTGCGGCGGATATGCTGTTCGCGGGCCTGAAGGGTCAGAACCATGACACGGTTGCCGCGGGCGTCGTTGGTGACGCCGACGATGCGGCCGGGCATCTTGCGCATCAGCGACTGGCGGCAGGTCATATAGCCGATTGCCGGGCCGCCGTAGCTGACGGGTATGCCGAGGCTCTGGCCGTCGCCGACGGCGATGTCGGCTCCCCATTCGCCGGGAGTCTTCAGGAGGGCCAGAGGCGAGGCGGGGCCTGCCATGACCATCAGCGCCTTGGCGCCGTGGATGGCGTCGGCGAAGCCTGTGAGGTCTTCGACGATGCCGTGGCGGTTGGGCTGCGGCAGTATCACGCCGGCGACGTCCCCCTTGGCGAGTTGTTCCTTCATGTCGTCAAGCGAGGTTACGCCCCCATCTTCGGCTATCTCGCCGATGACTACTCCGTGGTAGCGGGCGTAGGTGTCGAGAACGGCGCGCATGGCCGGAAGCAGAGTCGCGCTGACCAGAACGCGGTTGCGGCGGCGGGCGGCGGCGACACACATCATCATGGCCTCGGCGGCGGCCGTAGTGGCGTCGTACATCGAGGCGTTGCTGATGTCGAGGCCTGTCAGCGACGCCATCATCGACTGATATTCGAAGATATATTGCAGGGTGCCCTGCGAGATTTCGGGCTGATAGGGGGTATAGGCCGTGGAGAATTCGCTGCGCGAGGCCAGGGCGGCCACGACGGAAGGCGAATAGTGGTCATAGAAACCGTTGCCGGCGAGGCAGACGGGCATCACATTGTTCTTGGCGGCCAGATGCTCGAAGAAATCGGCCACTTCTTGCTCGCTAAGCCCCTTGTCGAGAGCGTATTCGCGCTTCAGGCGAAGTTCGGCGGGCACGTCGGCGTAGAGATCGTCGAGGCTCTTGAGCCCGCAGCTCGCGAGCATGGAGTCGATGTCGCCGGCAGTGTGCGGAAGGTATTGGTTCATGGTTGAAAATGAGGTTAATTCTGTATTTTTTTGAATTTTTGCGCAAACTTAGTAATTTTTCCGTAAACCGCCAACAACGCTTTCTTCTTATAAATCTTATAAATTTTATAAATCTTATAAATCTTATATTTCGGGGATTTTGCTTAAATTTGCGGCGTAACCTTATTAACGAATCCATGAGCGATATTAAAAAGACCTGCCTCCACGACCGCCACGTGGCCATGGGAGCGATGATGAGCCCCTTTGCGGGCTGGGACATGCCGATACAGTATAGCGGCATAACAGAAGAACATAACGCAGTGCGCGAGGCCGCCGGCCTTTTCGACGTCAGCCACATGGGCGAGTTCCTCGTCGAAGGCCCCGACGCCGTTAAGTTCGTTGACCGCGTGTTCACCAACGAGGTGGCTCCGATGACCCCCGGTCAGGTAGCCTACGGAATGTTTACGCGCCACGACGGCGGCGTTGTCGACGATCTGCTCGTCTACAAGCGCGGCCCCGAGTCGGTTCTGCTCGTTGTCAACGCTGCGAACATCGACAAGGATTTCGCCTGGCTCGAAGAGCAGGTGAAGGCCGACGGCGACTATAACGTTGCTCTGACAAATATATCCGACGAAGTCAGCGAACTGGCTCTTCAGGGCCCCGACGCCGAAGAGATCGTGCGCAAGGTCATGGGAATCGACCTGAAAGACCTCGAATTCTATCACTTCCGCGAGCTCGAGATCGACGGCCACAAGGCGCTGATCTCGCGCACGGGCTACACCGGCGAAGACGGCTTCGAGATCTACGGCCCCGCCGCTATGATCGTCAGCCTCTGGGATCGCCTCATCGAAGGGGGCGCCGCTCCCTGCGGCCTCGGTTGCCGCGACACTCTGCGCTTCGAAGTCGGCCTGCCGCTCTACGGCCATGAGCTCGCCGACGACATCAGCCCCGTAGAAGGCTCGCTGAGCATGTTCGCCAAGTTCGAGAAGCCGGGCGGCTTCATCGGCAGCGACGTCATCGCCCGCCAGAAAGCCGAAGGCGCTAAGAAGCGCATCGTCGGTCTTGAGATCGACGGCCGCGTGCCCGCCCGTCAGGGAACCGAGGTGCTCGACCTCGAAGGCAACGTTGTCGGCCATGTCACAACCGGCTACCAGGGAATCTCCGCTCCCGGCTCGTTCGCAATGGCTCTTGTCGACGCCGCCCACGCCAAGCGCGACACTAAGCTGCTCGTTCAGGTGCGCCGCAAACGTTTCGGCGCAACCGTTATCCCGCGCCGCTTCTATAAGAAAAGCTACAAAAAATAACTAACCCATATTCCCAACCAAATGAAAACCTACTATTCCCCCTCCCACGAATACGTGCGCGTCGACGGCAACGTCGGCTTCATCGGAATCACTGACTACGCACAGCACGCTCTCGGCAACATCGTCTATGTCGACATGCCCGACCAGGGCGACGACGTTGTCGCCGGCGAAGAATTCGGAGCCGTAGAGAGCGTCAAGGCCGCCAGCGACCTCATCTCGCCCGTCAGCGGTGCCGTGCTCGAGCAGAACGAACAGCTCATCGACAATCCGCGTCTCATCAACGAGAACGCCGTCGAGAACTGGATCATCAAGGTCGAGCTGACCAACCCCGCCGAACTCGACAGTCTTCTCGACGAAGCCGCCTACGCCGAGCTCTGCGCCAAAGAACAGCATTGATTCCGCCGTTTTTATAAAATTTATAAGTCATATAAATCTTATAATAAATAACAAACCGGGCGCGCCACTGAGGCGCGCCCGGTTCTTTTGTCGATGGGCCTGAATCAGAAGAGAATCTTTTCAGAGCCTTTGCGGGTTACTTTGATGTAGATGTTTCCGGCGGTGGGATTGTCGACGCGGACACCCTGGAGGTTATAGTAGACGGCGGGGCCGTTGTCGGTGTCCTCGACGATCTCGCTGATGCCTGTCAGAACTCCGTCGGGGAGGTCGCTGGCCTTGAGCTTCGCATACAGGTCGCTGTTCTCGAACCAGTAGTGGTTGGCGTCGTTGGCAACGTCGACGCGCTCGGGCAGATAGTAAACCTGAGTTTCGCCTTCCCCTTCTGCGGCGCGCGATACAGGCTGTTTCATCTTTATTGTGAGGCGGAACTGCACGAACGCCGAGTTGTCGTCGTAGGCTACCTCGCGGCGCGCGCCTTTTGTCTCATCACCTATCCAGCTTACACGCCAGTTGCCCTCAATATTCGATGGAGCATTCCAGGGTTTATTACATTCATACCAGCCGATTTTATTGGTTGCTTCTGAATCCTTGGTCCGCGGCAGAGCGCTTCCGACTTTGTGAAGTATCTCTGTTTTGCGGTTGCCTTCGGCGGTTACGTCAGAACCGTGGAGAATGGCGATGGTGTTATATTGGTTGTCGGTCTTGTAGAGGCGGTAGTCTACTTTAGCGCTTTCAACCTTGTCTCCGGCGAGAATCTCCTCGATATTGACATGGACATGGAGGCCGGCCTGTTGCGGGAAGAAATAATAGTGGCGGGTTGTCAGAGTGCGGGTAGCCTTGCGGTCGGCGTCGGTCATTGCCTTGTTGAACGTCATATTGTATTTCGTTCCGGCGGGATTCTCGAAGCCCGAAGGGACCTTGGCAATCCAGACTTTGTCGTAAACTTTGATATCGCGTCCGTTGGGAAGCCTTCCTTCATTCAGAATCGATTTCACAATATCCTTATTGTTGAAGAAGAGGTTGTTCAGCTCGCGTTCGGTCATGCTCTTGAGGTCGTAGGGAGCGAGGTCGATACCTTCGTTGACGTTCATGTGGGCACCCGTGTTGCCGTTGATGTCGTAGAACGGGAGAGTATAGTCGCCATATTCAATGCCGGCGAGGAAGTAGTTGTTGGTGTTAGGCTTGCCGGAGTTGATGGCTGCGCGTACCCAATACTCGATTGTTTCTGTCCCGTTTTTGGGCGATTTCTTCATGTCGGGATTGACTTTGGCATCTTCCATATTATAGAAGATGAAGTAGTCTTTGGGAGTGCCGGTTATTCTGATGCGCGGAGCCTCGGTATCGTTGCCGGGGTTGAACCAGAATACGGCATTCTCGACGGCGTTACACTGTGTTCCGAGGTTCGAGCCGCCCGATACGTCCGCGCTGCGCTTGCGCACGCGGTATTCACGGCCTTTGGTAATATCCTCGCGCGTGATGCGGTTCATTTTGAACGCGCGGTAGTCCGACATCTTGTTGGCTTTAACGTCTTCAGTATTGATGTAAATAACGTGGGAATAGATCTCGTTACCGTCTTTAAGTTCCCACGAGCCGTTGCTGACGATCTGGAAGTGACCTGAAAGGAGATTGCCGGGGAATGAGTCGAAGCGATACCATCCGTCGCCGACATATTCGAGTTTCCAGTTGTCTTTGTCGGCTTCCCATCGTGTGGCGTTGATACCCCGGGCAATCGTTTCGCCGTTTTTGTCTTTTCCGCCGAGATCGCCGTCGAACTCGTTCGAGAACCAGTTGTTCATGTCGCCGATAAAGTAGTAGTTCTTGTCAGAATTGCCTACGACCTCGACAGTCGCGTAGCCGTTCTTCTTGAAATATACCGAAACTGTGATCTTGCCTCCTTCGGTCGATTTGTATGTCCATGCCGATCCGGGATCATTGGTACAAGAGCTTACATTGTTGATTTTTACAGGAGTGTTGGCCGAAATGGGAGTATTGTCGGTTCCGCCCGGATAGCAGACTATCCCGCGATCTGACCAGTTTGTTCCTTCTTTCTCGATGAAATGGAAAGCGAAATCTTCGTTAGCATTATAGTCGACTTCTGCAAAGAATTTGCAGGTATTGCGGTCATTGTCGCCGGCGCCGTCCTGACGTGTCATTGCGATGGGGGTGTCGTCCCAGTTTCTGCTGTTGCGGAGATAGAGGGTAGTGGGAACAGTGAACGACGGATCGGCTTCCTTGGTGACGGTGAACGTTACCTTGTTGTCGTCGGCGAGATATTCCGATACATTGATAATGTATGTGCCGGCTTCTGCAAGTTTAAAGTTGCGGTCGGCGCCGATAGTGGTGTAGGGCAGAGTGCCTTCCGTGTCAACATTGAGGTCAGCGGTATATACCGGGCCCATTCTGTTTCCGTCGGTCGCTGCTGAATAGAAGCAGAATTTGGTGCCGGCGATTACATTTTCGATTTTAAAAGGTTTATATTTGCCTTCTGATGACTCGATTCTTGTGCGGCCGGTGTCTCCGGTTTTATGGATATATAGTTCCGGCGTAACGAATGCGTCATCAGCAAGCTTGGATAATGAGAAGACAACTGTGTTTGTTTCGGGGACGTATGACTTGACGTTTATAGCGTAGGCGCCGGTCTCTTTCAGGAAATAGCGCTTGATGCCCGAAGTGGTGATCTCAGTGTCGAAATTGAAGTCGGTGCCGAATACTTTGCCGAATTCGTTGTTACCCATCCATACGCCGCCGTTGGGCTCGCTGTAGAATCGGAAGCCGAATTCGCCGTCATTGTCGAGGTCTTCCTGATTGACATAGAACTTATAGTCCTCATAGGTTTTGGTGTCTTCGTTATATTGTATCTGATGGCGGTTCGAGCTTGCGATGCCGACGAACAGCGTCTGGTTATAGGCCGCAGCAGTCGGGTTGACGCGCAGGCGTGAAGGCTTTTTGCCGTTGAATTCGATTACAAATGTATAGTCGCTTTCAGGAGCTTCGGAAGGGAATGTGCAGCTATTTGTTGTGGCGGTAGATGTCAGCGAATAAGATTTTGTAGTGGTGAAGTCTATGTCGGTAGCCGGAATAAGCCAATATCTCTGTTCTTCGTTGACATCCATTCTGATTGCGAACTGCTTGCCGGAAAGATCTGAACGGGTGAAAGAGCATTTGCCGTATTCGGGCACGAGAGTCTGCAACTGCCATTCTTCGCTCTCGGTGCTTCGCGAACAAAAATAGTATGCATATGTAGGATATTCTGTCAAAGGCACGTAGTTAGTCCATGACGAGGGAGCGCTTGACCAGTTATTGCCATTGTCCGGATCCATTGTTATGCAGTTTTTGCTGCCTTTGTCTTTGCTCTTCAGTTCAGCTGTAAAATTTCCCCACCAGTTACTCTGATCAGCTTTTCCGCGCTCAATCTTGACGGCCGTTAGACCGCTTTTGGGAATGGTGAATTTATAATAGTCGGGGTCATACTCATCAGTTTGGCATAAAACAGTGGTTCCGTCGTTGAAGACGGCACGGAAAATGGCATCAGACGATTTGAATTTTTCGTTCGGGAAATAATATATTGTTTCGCCTTTCTCGAAAGGTGTTGTAGACCAGACTCCCTCGTGGCCTTCGAAAGGCTCGTCCTGAACATTAACATAATTCGATCCGCCTGTACCTATGTGGAGATGGATGAATTTGCAGCCTGTTCCGAGGTTGCTTACATCACGTCCGTCCCAATTGATTGTGCTTTCGGTAATCTGGAATACTTTATCAGTATTAAATGTTTCCCAGTCTGTAGGAGCCGGGTCTGCTTGAGAAAGTTTGAAATTTCCGGTTGCCCAGAAGTAGAAGTCGCCTGTGTCACCGCTGATTGATTCTGTGACAAAGTTCGGATTCCATGAATCTTCCGGACTCAGAACAGTCTTGCTGTCCATGAAATTCGCATTTCCGGCAATGGTAAGCGTGAATGCGTTTCCGGCCGTCGGAATGGCGCACGCGCATATCATTACCAGCAGTAGCCGAGTAATTAAATGTTTCATATTCTTTGATTTAAAGTTGTAGTTAATATATTTCGTTTTTCTTGGATATGTCGAATAGGGTTCAGTCGGCTACAGAAGTCTCGCGTCGCCGGTCGGCGATTAGTTATAATAGGCAGAAGTCTTCGGCCTGACGGACGAAGAAGCGCACATTGTCGTAATCAATCTGTCTGATTGTGTGGCTCATATGGAGAAACTGCAATACGGATTCAGCAGATCGGACTTGCGATACTTGAGTAAGCGATGATAAATCTCTAAAAATAATCTCTACAAAAACAGAAAGCTAAAACCTTGTGGAGGGATTTAGTACACCGCAAAATTAGGTAAAATTTTACCCCTCCTAAAGTTAAAAATAGTTGATTCGACAAAATTACGTATATTGCGTGTCTTTTCGAGTCGATATTTCCGACAAAGAGTAGCCGCGTGCCTTTGGCACGTTTCAAATACCTGAAAATAAATATGTTACACCACAACGCCATAGAAGCGTGCCAAAGGCACGCGGCCACATTCAGGGCGGAAAATCATACAAAACTGGAGTTCTGCAACACCCCCCGCCAAGTCGATGCAAACCAGTTCAGGCGCTGACACCGCCCATTTGTATTTTTTTCGAAAAAAATTTTGCCACATAAAAAAAAGGCACTATCTTTGCACTCGCAAACGAGAGAGTTAGCAATTACATTTCGGCTCCTTAGCTCAACTGAATAGAGCATCTGACTACGGATCAGAAGGTTACAGGTTTGAATCCTGTAGGAGTCACTTCAGGCCGCGCCAAAGCGCGGCCTTTTTTATCATGGAGCGGGGACATCCAGCCATATTCTGCATCACAAGACGATTCAGATAATACAACTGGGGGGTGCATCATTACTGATTCTATCGTCAAGCGCTGGAAGCGCTTGACAGTAAATGGCCTGATTGAGGTGGTTAGTCTGTAAGAGATTCTATCGTTCTTTCCCATGTAATCGAAACATTAGGCAAATCGGATTTCTTTTCAGCTATTTACGATTGCGTCCATAATTACCTCTTGGTAACTGCCACCATGAACGTTACAGCCGCCGTAGCTATCGCTATACCGACGACGATATTCGGCGTGAGGGCTTCGCCAAATACCAGTGTCCCGACGAGAATGGCTGTAATAGGCTCGAATACTCCGAGAACCGATGCTTTGGTCGCGCCGATATTGCGCGTGGCCACTGCCAGTGTGGCAGTCGACACTATTGTCGGTAATAACGCAAGCCCGACGAGATTTAGCCACGACATGGGCCCATATATACCCTGAGTCAATGCTGTTCCCGACGACAATATCTTCACGAAAAATACGACAGCGCCCACCAATAGAGCGTAGAATGTCAGCAGAGAATTTGAGATACCAGCGATTACTTTGCTGCGGTTAATTACAACAATAAACAGCGCATAGGAGAACGACGAGCCCACCGAAAGCAGAATTCCGGTAGGATTTACATCTTGTGCGGAACCACTGTTGGTCATTATCAGCACTCCGAGAAAAGTCAGGGCGATTGACAGCCACACAGGCCACGACGGAACAACTCGCAGGAACACCATAATTATGGCAACAAGAACCGGATATAGAAACACCAGCGTGGTAGCAAGTCCTGAGGCTATGTAATTATAAGCCTCAAATAAAAGCAAGCTGCTCGTCGAATAAAGTAGCCCGAGAACGATCAGCACACCGGCCTGCTTAAATGACACCTTAAAGCTATGTTTTCCCAATAAAATGAACAGCCCCAGAATCACTACGGCAATTCCATACCGAAAAAACAGGATTGAGCCGATACTTGCCCCGCTGTTCATCAGCGGGACAGCAAACAGCGGATTTAACCCATAAGTAATACCGGTTATTATTCCGGCCGGATAACCTATCATCGCTTTTCTACTGAGAGATGCCATATTTTTACGGAATTAGCCATTCTATGTCGCGCCCGAATCATTCAATTCGTTTCGCGGTGATATAATCATAACAATCGGCAATCCTATTATACCGATTCAGGTGCAAAATTAATCAATTCCATTTAACACGGGCGCCAACATTCTCTCTTTCGAAATTCCTACTCGCGGAGGTGTTGATATAATCACTGGGAATACTTAACTTTGCAAACTCCCGAATATTACAGTGCAATCGCGGAGTCTGACCATAATCTACGGCAAATCGGCTCCGAGTGAACACTCCAAATAATTGACATCTCTGAAAATAACCCGACATCAGCTCTTTTATAATGGCCAACACCAATAATTTCAGTGACAATAGCTGTGACCGTTGCGATAATGGCAGGAATGCGGTTGCCGAAGCGCGTCGCGTAACCTGGATCGGTTTTTGGATCAACGCTATTCTTGGACTGGCAAAAGTAATAGGCGGAATCTTCGGACGAAGCTCGGCGCTTGTCGCCGACGGCATTCATTCTTTCTCCGACTTTCTAAGCGATATCATAGTCATTGTTATGATTGGAATAGCCCGTAAGCAACCCGATGTCAAACATCAGTTCGGGCACGGTCATTATGAAGCGCTTGCTACAGTCATTCTATCGTTAGCCCTTATGATTGTTGCGATTGGAATACTTATCGACAGTGTCAACCGAATAGTTCTCGTTTGTCAAGGCGGTTTAATTCCACGTCCGGCACCTATTGCGCTCTTCATAATCGCAATTTCAATAATATCCAAAGAATGGCTTTTCCATTTCACGTTCAGAGTCGGCAGGAGGATAAACAGCGAAGCTGTAAAAGCGAATGCCTGGCACCACCGAAGCGATGCTTTTTCGTCAATAGCTACTTTGATCGGTGTAGCCGGCGCTATGTTTATGGGCGATAAATGGCGCATTCTCGACCCCATAGCCGCCATTATAGTCTCGATTATAATTGCAATCGTAAGCGTGAAAATGATCTACCCCGCTCTTGGCGAATTGCTTGGCCGTTCATTATCGGACGAGGCTTGTTCAAAAATAGAAAAAGTGATTGCGGAAACTGAAGGAGTAATAAGGTGGCATCGTCTGCGCACATTCAAAAGCGGCAACGACGCGTATATCGAAGTGCATATTAAAGTCGACCCGGAATTAACTGTCAGCAAGGCACACACTATAGCGACTTTAACAGAGAACCGAATAAAGAAGTCTTTGCCGGAAATGTCGGTCTATGTGACCACACATATTGAGCCGGCAGAAAGCTAAACAGCTGAATTCGGTTCGGAGTGATAACGCATTGGCGACAGAAACACTGACTACCTCGTAACACCATAAATCCGTCCAACGCCAAAACGAGTCAATCATTTCCAAGGAACCATCAAAGAGTAGCCGCGTGCCTTTGGCACGCCTCAAACGCCTAACAATAAACCTGTTACGCCACAGCTACTTAGAGGCGTGCCAAAGGCACGCGGCCACATTCAGGGCGGAAATTCATATAAAACTGGAGTTCTGCAATCCGTCGGAAGCATAAGTCACTATTGCTTTCCGATCGTTGGCTTGATGTTCACAAGGAAAAGATGCTACAGATTGTCGATGAGGATCATATAGGAGGCGGTGAAGGCTTCGCCCGGGGCGAGGCGGTTGACGGCGCGACGCCGGGAGAAATCACCCCCAAAGCCTACAGAATCGGCTCGTCCATACCACGGCTCGATGCAGACAAAAGGCGCATCGGGCTTCGGCGCCCACAGACCGACGTAGGGCGAGCTGAAAAGCAGGGTGACTACCGGCGGGCGGCTGTCGAGAAGCGACACCCTATGCACCTTGCTGTTGCCGAAAATCAGCGCATCACGGCTGAATGTATCAGCTTTTATAGGAAGCATGCCCACGTCGTCAAGCTTCACATAGGCGCCCACATCGCCGACGCAACCGTTCCAACCGATAATTTCCGTGATCAGATCAGTGGCATCGAACGCGAAATAGCCGTGCACCGGCTGCGACGCATCGAAACCGGGCAGATTGAACGCCGGATGGGCGCCGATCTGAAAACAGAGCTCTTCGGGGCCGGTGTTGACGACGCGCCACTTAACAGTAATTCTTGTCTCATAAAGCGCATAGCCTATCTCAAGACGGAACGGCCGGGGAAACTGTTCGAGAGTCTCGGGTGTCGATTCAAGCACGTAGAGCAGTTCGTCTTCGGGAGCGTCAGCCACAGGCTTGAACTCCATGTCGCGGGCAAAACCGTGCTGCTCCATCTTATACTCGCGGCCATCAATGCGGAAAACGCCGTTCCACAACGCCCCGACTATAGGGAAAAGCACCGGCGAGCGCCGTTTCCAAAACGCCGGATCGCCCTGCCAGAGATATTCATACCCACTGGCTTTGCTTGTTATGCTCTGAAGTTCGGCGCCGAACGACGACACCTCGACTTTGAGAAGATTGTTTTCGAGAATACTGTTCATAGACATCATTAAACTTGGTTTACGCAGCAAAAATACTCAAAATAGCGCTTTATTCGCTAAATTTGTGGTCAAGAAACAAACCTGTCAATGAAAATTATCCACACCTCCGACTGGCATCTCGGCGCTACCCTCTACGGCCACGACCGACTCGACGATCACCGCGAAATGTTGCGACAGCTCACCGAAACGGTTGCCAGCGAGCAGCCCGACGCCATGCTTGTCAGCGGCGACATTTTCGATAACTCCAGCCCGTCGGCTGCCGCCGAACGTCTTCTCGACAGTGCTCTGATGGAACTCGCCGACGCCGGGAAACCCGGTATGAAGATAATCCTCACCAGCGGGAATCATGATTCACCATCACGCCACACAACCCATTCGGCCGTCTACAGCCGTCTGGGAATCCACACTATCGGATCGGCCGGAATCACTGCCGACACCGATATAGCCGAGATTGCCGACAGGTTTATTATACGCGTAGGCGAAAAGGGGACGGTGATTGCTGTGCCTTACATAAACCGGCGCAATATGCCCGAGGGACTGTTCGACGGGCTGACCGATATAGTCTCGCGCGAGATAAGCCCCACGCTGCCGACTGTCATGATGGCCCACCTGCCCGTCTCACGCTCTGTCACCACGGGCCATTCCGATGCAGACGAGCGGTTTGTCGGCGGCTGTGAAAACGTCGAGATCGACAGTCTGGGACACGGCTACGACTATCTGGCACTCGGCCATATACATTGTCCACAACAATGGAACACAGGCAACGCCATTGCCCGCTATTGCGGCACCCCCTTACCTATCAGTTTTGACGAGAGCTATCCCCATTCCGTCACTATCGTAGAGCTGCCCGCTGCCGGAATCATTCCGACAGTCACGACTGTAACGCTGAAGCCCCGACGCAAGCTTGTCACGATAGGGGGCCCGGACGGGATGGATGAGGAAGAGCTCACGGCCGCACTGACCGATGCCGCGTCTGATTTGCCGGACGGAACTTTTATAAGGCTGAACCTCCGCCTGCCCGAAGGGACGATATTTCCGCGCCGCGAGACTATAGCGCACCTCTCGGCCCTCTGTGGCGACCTCGGGCTGGAATACTGCACCACCAATCTTCTCCGCAGCCGTCGGGACGACGCAGCCGCGCTCCATACGGCGCTGACAGTGTCGGAGATGCGCGATACGACTGAGGAAGAAATAGCGGCCGGCCTATTTCGTCGCAAAGGACTCGAATGGAGCGACGAGCTCGCCGGACTGCTCGCAGAAGCCGTAGCCGCTGTCAAGGCTGACGATAATCTCAAATCCTGACAATCAAAATGAAACTGAAAACACTCGACATCGAGAATATAGCGTCGTTCGAGAAAGCCTCGGTCGATTTCGACAATGGCCCTCTTGGAAACGCCGACATTTTTCTGATCAACGGCGAGACAGGCTCGGGCAAATCGACACTGCTCGACGCCATTTGCCTCGCGCTCTACGACAATACTCCGAGAATGAATGCCGGCGGCCGCGGCGACAAAGAGAACATGCCCGACAACATCACCTACGGGAATCCGATGCGCCTGTTGCGGCTAAACACCAACCAGGGGCTCGTCAGGCTGATTTTCGAAGCCGACGGCGACAACTGGGAAGCTCTATGGACGGTCAGACGCATCAGGGAACGACGCCGCAAAAAAGATGAAGAACCGGGCACGAAGCTCAAACGCGAATGGACTCTGACAAATCTGCGCACTCGCGAGACAATGACACAGATCAGAGAAATAAACACTGCGGTAGCCCGTCTGACAGGTCTTGATTTCGGCCAGTTCTGCCGCACGACCATGCTATCTCAGGGCGAATTCGCCGCGTTTCTTAAGAGTGATGTCGACGAGAAGGCGGCTCTGCTGCAAAAAATCACGGGGCTCGACAAGTTTGAGAAGGCGGGTAAAAAGATTTTTGCTATTACATCGGCTAAAGACCGAATCCGACAGGCTGCGAAAGAACGGCGCGACGCGCTTGTCGCACAGGCGCTATCAGGCGAAAGGCGCGCCGAACTCGAAGCTGAGGATGCTGAGCTCGCCCGACGGAAATCCGAAGCCGAGAATCTGAAAAAACGGCTCACCGAGGCAGCCTCATGGGAAACCAGACGCAACGAGATTGCCCAGAAACTCGAAAAAGCCATAAACATCAGGAACGACGCCGAAAAGCAAGCCCGGTCAGAAAAATACGCTGACGCAATAAAAGGCATAAGGCTTTTCGACGCCAGCGCGAAAGCACGGTCTGCCCTATCCTTTCTTCGCGAAGCGCAGAAGCGCCTCGAAACCGAACAGGTCAGACTTATTTCCTGCCGCCACAATTTCAGGGATCTGACCTGTCGGCTTGCCGCTCTCGAAAACGAACTGACCAAAACCGCCAGAACACGCGACGCAATTGACGCGGCCATTGAGTCCCGAAGGCCTATTAGAAGCATTCTCGACAATGCGCCGATGCTCGCCGGGAAGCTGAACAGTGTCGCCGATCTGCGTTCCGCAGTGGCTGCAAGCGAGCGTAATCTGAAGACTGCCGACGAAGAGATTGCCAATGTCATACGTCCTCGCCTGCAACATGCCGAAGCTGTCGAAAAAGAATGTTCCTCAACTCTCGGCAATATCCGCAAAAGGCTCGAAGAAACGTCGGAAAAACTTGCTGAAACGAAACTGTCCGATATGCGCAAAGAAAAAGATGCGCTTTCAGAAAGCAGCCGCAAGCTCGACCGCCTCTCGGCTATAGTGGATGCCGTCAAGCGCTCTAACGAGAATTTAGCCGCCTGCGGTCGCGTAATGGACGATATAGCCGCACGCACTGCGACTTCGCAGAAAGCTCTCGCCGAAACCGGGAAAACGCTGATTGCAGCGCGCGCGGCCCGCGACGCCTATAAGAAATCGTCAGACGACGCCGCCAGAGCGGCCGGAGATGCCGCCGAACATCTCAGAGCGAACCTCCGCGTCGGTGACAGTTGTCCCGTCTGCGGCTCACTGATCGACCATGAGCTGACAGCCGGCGAAATACTGCGCGAGCTCGCCGACAAAGCGCGTCTGGAATTTGAACGGCACCAGTCAGAATATGAAACCGCTCTCAGACATCAGGCTGAGATCGAAAGTACGATAAAGGCGCTTGCTGTCGATAAAGAGAAAACCGACAATGAGCTCGGGCGCCTGAACGAAGAAAAAAAGAGACTGTCCGATGATCTGAGCGTAAAGAGCCATGAACTCGGAATAACCGTAGACAGCAACCTTGCCGATACGATCTCGCACCACACTGCGACTGTAGCGGACAGGATCGGCGAACTGTCATCACAGATAGCAGCCGCTGAAACTCTGGAAAAAACCGTCGGTGAACTTCGCGCATCGGTTGACAACATTCAGCGCCGTCTCGACAGCGCGCGCAAATCCTGTGAGAAAGTACGACAGATTCTCTCCGGCGCTCTCGAACGCAGGAGCGCAATCTCCGCGACAATAGAGACCAACAATGTCAATATCGCGTCGACTCTCGACGAGTTGTCGGCCGTTCTCGACGGTTCGGCTGTAAGTAGCCGGGACTTCCGCCGTGAACCCGCCGAATATGCCGCCGACATCACAGCCGCCGCAAGAGAGCTTACTTCTCTTATCGAACAATCAACGGGCCTTTCGAAACAACTCGAGACACTGACCGGCATAATTGACCGCAGCCGGCACCTGCGCGACGAAATATCCGGCAAACTCGGTATACCCGAAGATGAGCATGCGGCAACCGCTCAGGTGAACGGTGATTCCCGAAACGTCGAGAAAGATTTCTACAGTCTGTCTAACGCTGTCACTTCGGCTGTAGCATCTATAAACGCACAAAACACCGATCTCAGCCGGCAGAAAACGCTTCTCGACGACTTCTTCGCCACAAATCCGACAATCGACCGAGCCGAAGTCGAACACCTCATGACCCTTCCCGAAAGCACGGTGAAAGGCTGGCGCGACACTGTCGACAATATACAGCGGCTTCTCATTGCAAGCGAAACAGAGCTTTCAGCAGTAAAACGCGAGTCGCAAGAACACGCGAAAACACGACCGGCCGATCTCATCGACGAGACTGCCGACAACGCGACCGGCAACGGATGGCTTGCTGCCGATCTGCACCCCCTGATTGCTGAAGCCGAAAAAGCTGAAAGAGAAGCCTTAGAAGAACGCGCCCGGATAAAAGCAGTGTTCGACAACGCCGCGCGGTATTCTGCCGAACTTCTACGCGCCGATGAAGAGCTGGCAGCCGCCGACGCAGACTACAGCCGCTGGGAACAGCTTTGCCGCTATCTCGGCGACGCCGAAGGCAAGAAATTTCGCCGAGTGGCCCAGAGTCATCTGCTCGAATGCCTCATAAACGGCGCTAACAGCTATCTCAAACGACTTAACGACCGATATGAGCTTGAGGTTTATCCGGGAACATTCACTATAATGGTGACCGACAGCTATCAGGACTACGCCAGACGGACAGCCAACACAATCTCGGGAGGCGAGACATTCCTCGTGTCGCTCGCACTGGCGCTGGCGCTGAGTGACATCGGCGAAATGCGCGGCTGCGACACACTCTTTATCGACGAAGGCTTCGGCTCGCTAAGCGGAGAACCGCTCGACCGTGCTGTCGCTACGCTGAAAAGTCTCCACCACCATGTCGGACGCCGTATCGGCATAATAAGCCATATAGCTTCGCTGCGCGAGAAAATAGCCACCCAGATAATCGTGGAACGTTCCACGGGTCGTGCGGCCTCTCTGCGTCTGCTCTGCTGACCGCGACTGAAAAACTTAATAAATTTTCAATATGTTATATTCTTACGGTTCGGTATTTAATATCTAACTTTGTGCCCCCCATTCTGCGAAACTAACCATTTACAGCTCTCTCGCTTATAACCAATGTCACAAACGCCCAGAATCAACGGACTGACCGACAACGAGGTGCTCGCCAGCCGGCGAAGCCATGGCTCCAATGTGCTCACTCCGGCAAAACGCACTCCATGGTGGAAAGAGTTCCTGAAAAAATTCTCCGACCCGCTGATAATCGTCCTGCTGATTGCAGGAGTACTGTCAATCGGCATCTCTATTTATGAATATTTCGGCTTAGGGAACAGCTCGAAAGTATTTTTCGAGCCAATAGGCATTTTCATAGCCATTTTGCTCGCAACCGGCCTGGCCTTCATATTCGAATCACGGGCCAATAAAGCATTCAGGATTCTCAACCGCGTCAACGACGACGAGCCCGTCGAAGTTCTCCGCAATGGCAACGTCACGTCGATTCCGCGCCGTGACATCGTTGTGGGTGACATAATAATGCTCAACACAGGCGACGAGATACCGGCCGATGCCGAACTCGTCGATGCCGTCACACTGAGTGTCGACGAGTCGACACTCACCGGCGAGCCGCTTGCCGCCAAAACTGTCGACGAAGCCCATTTCGACAAAGAGGCCACCTACCCTTCAAACCATATTCTACGCGGAACAAAGATAATGGAGGGGCACTGCATCGCCCGCGTGACCTCTGTCGGCGACGCCACGGAAATGGGAAAGGTCTACAAAGAGGCGCAAATCGACGACTCGGTCAAGACTCCGCTCAACGAACAGCTCGGGCGTCTGGCCGTATGGATAACAAACGGCAGCTATGTGTTTGCCGCCCTTATAATCGTTGTTCAGATAATCGGATTTTTAGGATGGGGAGAACCGGCTGCATGGCTTCCCGCTGCGCCCGTAGGGTTCTTCTTCTGGTTCGTCATTGCCCGTTCAAAGAAAGCATCCCGAAAAATCAACATAGCGGTCATTGCCCTGTTTTTCGCACTGTTCATAGCATCGGTCTGCGCGGCCTACGCCATGATAAACTCCGAAGCCGGAACCACCGACTGGTCTCATCTTCTGGCCCATACGCTGAAGACACTTATGGTCGCCGTGACTCTCATCGTCGTAGCCGTACCCGAAGGGCTCCCTATGGCAGTGACACTTTCGCTGGCATATTCCATGAGCAGTATGCTGAAAGCCAACAATCTCGTCAGAAAGATGCATGCCTGCGAGACAATGGGTGCCACTACGGTTATCTGCACCGACAAGACCGGCACTCTGACCCAGAACAGGATGCAAGTCTTCAAGACCGACTTTTTCGGCAATCCCGACAATGATATAATCAGCGAAGGAATAGCCGTCAACTCTACAGCCCGGCTCGACACGTCGGGCGACACTCCGCAGGTATTGGGCAACCCGACCGAAGGAGCGTTGCTGCTGTGGCTCGCCTCACGCGGCGTGGACTACGAGAAACAGCGGCTCGGAGCAAAACGGGTCGAAGAGCTTCCGTTCACAACAGAGCGCAAATATATGGCCACAGTCGTTGAATCGGCCACGGGAGGACGCATACTCTACGTAAAAGGCGCGCCCGAGATAGTTTTCGGTCTATGCGCCGACACCTCAGGCCTCACCAGACAGGAACTCGACACGCGCCTCGCGGAATATCAGAATATGGCCATGCGCACTCTCGGTTTCGCGTGGCAGCGCCTCGAGCCCGGACAAACGGCGATTGCCGACGGTCACGTCGTGGCCGACGGTCTGGTGTTTCTCGGCATAGCCGCAATCTCCGATCCAGTCCGAGCCGATGTTCCCGAAGCAGTCGGAGAGGTTCTCAATGCCGGAGTAAAGATCAAGATCGTGACCGGCGACACCCCCGGCACTGCCAAAGAAATCGGCCGGCAGATAGGTCTATGGAACGACGCCACCGACACCGGCAGCGAGATCGCTACAGGTCCCGAAATAGCCGCCATGACCGACGACGAGCTTCGCCGACGCGTCGAAGACCTGAAAATCATTGCCAGAGCACGTCCTCTCGACAAGAAACGGCTTGTCGAGGCACTTCAGGCCCACAACGAAGTGGTGGCGGTCACAGGCGACGGCACCAACGACGCTCCGGCCCTGAAAGAGGCCCACGTCGGCCTGTCGATGGGCGACGGCACTTCGGTTGCAAAAGAAGCCTCAGACATAACCATAATCGACAACTCTTTCTCGTCGATAGTCCGTGCGGTCATGTGGGGTCGTTCGCTCTACAAGAACATTCAGCGTTTTCTGCTGTTCCAGCTTACAGTCAATGTTGCCGCCTGTCTGCTGGTTCTGTGCGGTTCGTTTATCGGAGCCGAATCTCCGCTGACAGTCACGCAGATGCTTTGGGTGAACATTATAATGGACACCTTCGGAGCTATGGCTCTTGCCTCGCTTCCCCCCTCACGCTCGGTCATGCTCGACAAACCCCGCGACCGCTGCGCCTCGATTCTGACACGCCCGATGATAGCCGAGCTTACCTCGGTCGGGGTCATCTTCTTCGCGCTCACATTCGGTTTCTACTGGCTTTTCTGTCACAGCGACGTCACCTCCATTCCCCGGATGCTGACGGCTTCAGTCGGCCCCCTCACAACAGAGACCCCCTACGAGATGACCCTTCTGTTTTCGATTTTCGTATGGACGCATTTCTGGTATATGTTCAACTCGCGCGCCTTTGAAACCGGAAAAAGCATATTCGCCCTGAAAATGAGCCGCGGATTCTGGACCATAGTTGCCGTCATCGTAGTCGGCCAACTATTTATAAATGAAATAGCCTATGAGTTTTTCAACGTCTCACCGATGATACATACCCTCGACTGGCGTTTCAATCCGTCAGGCACACTGGATCTTGTCATAATAATAGCCGCATCGTCGGACGTCGTCTGGGTGCGTGAAGCCTACCGGCTGATCTTCCGCCGAAATAATGATGGCTACAAGCGCGGCTGACTTGGAACATTGGTTGTTATTTATGGCCATTTAAGCCCATTCGGCAACTTTCGTCGGGCTGGTGCGTTTATATTATGAATAATTCGTAAATTTGTCATTGTTAAAATCCGATTCACTTATGCTTCGACGAGTTGCTTTAACGCTGACCCTACTGATTGCCATAGCGGCATCAGCCACTCAACGCAGTGAGAAAACCCTCGGTCTTGCCGGCGGATTCAACACCGCCAACGACGGCGCTGTCGCCGGCGTTTTCTTCCAATACAGCTTTTCCAGCCATTTCAGGCTGGCTCCGAGCGCCGATTACGTTTTCCGCCACCGTGGCATCGACGGACTCCACGTGAATCTCAACTGCCAATTCCCGATCGGTGTCGGCAGCGGCCGCTTTGATGTCTACCCTCTTGTCGGTCTGAACCTTATGTCGATGTATGACCATTCTATCGTCGAGACAGAAGATGTCAGCAGCCGCCGGACGCGGCTCGGCCTCAACATAGGCGGAGGATGTGAGTGCTACTGCACGAGCTCTCTGAAAATTTTTGCCGAGGGCAAATTCAACTGGGTGAAAGACTTCAATTCGGGAGTATTCACCGTCGGCATAGGATATGTCTTCTAAAATCCCGCTGCTCAGTATTGTAATACCGGCATATAATGCGTCGGCAACTCTCTCGCGCGCACTCGGCTCGATCGAGCCTCTGGACTCGGTAGAAGTTGTCGTTATTGATGACGGGAGCACCGACGCCACTGCCTCCATAGCGGCTTCATTCACCGACAGGCTGACGCTCCGAATAATTTCTCTTGAAAGAAACAGCGGAGCCTCAGCAGCCTGGAATGAAGGTATCAGAGCATCGCGCGGCACTTTTGTCACTCGCCTCGACGCTGACGACATTCTCGGGCCCATAAGCCCGGTCATACCCCTGCTGACCGACAGCGCCGACATCCTATGGGGACGCGTCGAAAGCCTGAAAAGCGGAAAGCGCAGGCGACTGAAGCGCCCCGAGTCGGCCGACCTGAACGACCAGCCGATATGCGTCGACTCTTTCAGCCTGTGGGGGAAAGCAATCCGCCGCAGCCTGTTGTCGAAGCCCGATATGGAGTGTTTTCCGGGCATCGACTGCTGGGATGATCTCGGAGTCGTCGCCCGGCTTTTGGCCCGACATCCAAGAGTGGAATTCACCGATTCACTGACATACACCTACATACTTCAGCCCCACGGCCAATCATTGTCGACCTCATCGCGACAGCGTCTCCTGAACGACCATATCGCCACCGCACGCCTGCTCGAACAGCGGTTCATTGCCGACGGTATTGCCGACCGGTATGCCGAATTCCTGAATCATCTTAAATTCGCGGCGAAGGTGAAACTGCTGCGCCACCGCGACCGCGATGTGGCCGCCTGGAAATCGACATTCCCCGAAGTCAACCGCCGCATAATGGGTCTGCGCCATGTCGCACTGCGCCATCGCCTTATGTTCGCCGCGGTCGCCTCGCTCCCGACAAAGCCAGTCCAGCTTATCGCCAACCTCTTCGATTCTCCGGAATCTCTGACATAAAGTCAGTTTGGCCTATAGTTTTAAAAGATATTTTTTATCGGCGGAAATGGTGTCGGACCGAAATATTTTCATATATTTGCGAAATAGACTTTCCGGTTAAATGTCGTTCTTCGAACAATACATAAACAACAGTCTGATCTACTGGATTGTGACGATAGCTTATTTCGTTACGATCCTGAGCATTATCGGCGTCGTTATCAGCGAGAACCGCAATCCGCTGAAATCACTGGCGTGGGTAACCGTGTTGCTTCTGTTTCCGATCGGCGGCATTATTCTATACATATTCTTCGGGCGCAGCCTCAAGGACATACACATGATTTCGCGGCGAAACCGCCGCCGGCTTCTCGAACGCAGCCACGAATCGGGCCGCAGCGCCGATTCCCAGCAGCTTCTCGGGGCCGAAGGACGGCAACACGTACAGCTCGGACGGTCGCTCGTCGGCGCAAACTATACCGACGGCAACATCGTCGAAGTGTTCACGGCCGGCCCCGAGATGTTCGCCGCCCTGCTCGACGACATTTCCCGGGCAAAACACTATATCCATCTTCAGTTCTATATAATTGACGACGACGCCACAGGCGAGCGGCTTGCCGCCGCTCTCGAAGAAGCTGCCCGGCGCGGCGTTGCCGTGCGCGTCATCTACGACGACATCGGCTCAATCCACATTTCGCGCCGCTACGTCAAGCGGCTACGCGCGGCCGGCGTGGAAATCTACCCGTTCTTCAGGGTGAAATTTCCCCCGTTCGGCTCGCGCATCAACTGGCGTAACCACCGCAAAGTCTGCGTCATCGACGGCCACAGCGGATTCATCGGCGGCATGAACATCGCCGACCGCTATATGACAGGAGGCAAGTTCGACCGATGGCGCGACACCCACCTCAGAGTCATGGGCCCGGCTGTGGCGTCGCTCCAGTATTCGTTTGCCATCGACTGGAACTTTATGGGGCAGCCACTCGTCGACGAGCCCGCCGGTACCGAGCGCTACGCTCCCGCCGGCCGGGGCGTAGGCCTTCAGCTCGTCACCTCAGGCCCTACATCGCGCTGGAGCAATCTCGCGTTCATGATGCTGAAAGCTATCGGCAACGCAAAAAAACGCGTCTATCTCCAGACCCCCTACTTTCTCCCGACCGACGCTCTGCTTCGAACGCTTCAGGCGGCCGCTCTGGCGCGCGTCGACGTGCGCGTCATGATGCCCGGACGCAGCGACAGCACGATTCTGACCCTCGCCTCGCGAAGCTATATTCAGGAATGCCTGCGCGCGGGAATCAAGATCTATTTCTACGAAGCCGGTATGCTTCACGCAAAGACCCTCGTTGTCGACGACGACTTCGCGTCGGTCGGCTCGACCAACTTCGACTTCCGCAGTTTCGAACATAATTTCGAAGCCAACTTCTTTATCTACGACCGCGAGATAAACTCCCGGCTGACCGCCGACTTCGAGGCCGACATGGCTCTCAGCCGTCGCATCCGCGCCAGCGAATGGCGTCATCGCCCCGTTCTCGTCAAGGCGAAAGAATCAATCTACCGTCTTCTGTCGCCAATCCTCTAAATAGTTAATAAAAGTTAAAATCGCATTGTCGGTTAAACTTGATTGCGTTTCGAAAGTCAAATTTATACAATAACGCAAGCAGCCCTTGCGTTATAAAAGCGACAAGACACAATTCAAGAAAGCATAAAGACCAAGAAGTGATTTTCAAGAGTAACAAAAAGGAACGAGCCGGAACGCAGTGATTGCGCTCCGGCTCAAAACTATTATGAGTCAGGACGACTGTCAGCGCAGACGGTCGTAACTGCGCAGCAGTTTGATATCGTGGTTGATACCCGCCAGGGCGAGAATCTCGAACAGCAGCGCGCCGAGAGTGAAAGCGCCGCACCATGTCCACGAAATTGTTCCCTCCGTAGCCCTGTCACAGAGGATATAGACAGTGATTCCGATGCTCACGAGCGTCATGGCTATCGACAATAGCACACAACTCTTCTGAAAGCCGAGATTGCCATAGGCAAAAATAGCGATCAGGCTCAGAATAACGGCCAATGCGGCAGGAATGATGAGGCCGATAAAATCATAGGCAAACAGCTGACCGACAGCTTCAACGCCATCGGCAGAAATTGTTAGAGCGCCGAAAGGCAACGCGATAAAGGCTATCAGGCAGGCGAGCGCCAACAGAAGCCATACGGTTTGAATTCTCTGTAGCATATCTATTTTTTTATTAATTTTGATGCAAAGTTACAATATTTTCAACAACCGGCGCCGTCAGGCTGTTCAGACAGCCTGAAAATAATGAGCCGGCACGCTTAAATCGGCCGGAGCATGAACAATTTCAGGCTGACAACTATTCTAAATAAAAACTAATAACATATACATATCACAACGATGAAACATTTTCTCATTCCAACCCTCGCTATTGCCGCCCTGCTGACCGTAGGAGCCTGTAAATCGTCACAAAACACGGCATCGCCCTCTCGGCCAGCTTCCGCGACAACAACAAACAGCCGCATCATCGACAATCTCGTAGGCGACTGGACAATCGTCGACATCAACGGCACTCCCGTTTCAGCCGCCTCCGACGGCGAAGTGCCATATCTGGGATTTTCGCGCAATGCCTCCGACCCGTCGCTGCTCGACTTCTATGCCTACAACGGCTGCAACTTCATCAACGGAGCCATTGCTATCGACAAGGGCGCCATGAAACGCGTCGGCGAGAATACGTCGACAATGCGCATGTGTGCCGACGCACCCTATGAAATGGCGATCGCCACAGCCCTCGAGACAATGAAAACATTCAGAATCGAACGTGTCAACGACTCTTCGTTCCTCTACATCGTCAACGGAGCCGGCCAGACCGTCATGACGCTGCGCAAGCATAACCTCGAGTTCCTCGACGCGGCCTGGCGCGTGACCCGCCTCAACGGCAAGGAGGTTCCTGCGAAAAGCAATATACTGTTCGTTGTCGACCTACAGGAGAAAACTATCCACGGTAACGCCGGCTGCAACGTCCTCAACGGAGCGATTGCTGTTGACATGGATCGCGAAAACGGCCTGCAGTTCACCAACCTCGCAACCACACGCATGAGCTGCCCCGACATGGCTCTCGAACAGGAATTCCTTCAGGCTCTCGGTCAGGTTCGCAGCGCGGTTTCGGTCAACGGCGGCAAAAACTGCCGTCTGCGCAATGCCGACAACGCCACCATAATCGAACTACGTAAAATGTCGAAGGACGAACTTCGCGAGCTCGACTGACACCTCAACGACAGTAATAAAGCTAAAGAAGACGTGCCGCAGCTTCCGGCGCGTCTTCTTTTTAATGCAGAGAGCTTCCTGAGGGAATTAGTAGGAATTAGCAATGAGCAATGAGCAATAATCCGGCGGAGTATCATGGAGCGGGGCGAGGCCTGACTCCCCTGCGACAAGCGCGGGACGTGCGACATTTCTACATCCGATTGCGTTAGCTCAATGGTTTTAGTTAAGCTCATCAATGTCAAAAATCGCCTTGGCGTAGGGACGTGCCTTCGGCACGTCGCATTGCAAAGCGCTGATTGCCAGCCGCATGAGAAACGTGCCAAAGACACGTCCCTACGCTCGGATCCGGCAATTTGCTCGGTAAAACCTTAACTAAACACCATTGTGCGTTAGCTGTCGGTTTGAAGGCCCAATATGACTCCGCGACAAGCGGCGGAGCCTGCGCAGTCGCGGAACGGCGATAGTCAAGGTTTCAGTTCAAGTCGTTAGGATGATATGAGAAGACTGACTCTTCGCAAATAGTCCGAATCTCCGCATTGAAGTCCAAGCGCCTATGATGCTCAGGCAGTTAATCGATCCAGTTTATTGTTTCCCTCGCAATGCTCGGCGAAACCGTACCTGCGTATATATTGACCCCGGCCTTGGCTATCGCCCTTCCGCGACTGCGCACGCTCCCGCGGCTTGTCGCGGTGGCTGGGGGGAGGCTGTCGAACCCACAGCTATCGCAGTGGGATGTAGAGATATCGCGCCTCACGGCGCTTGACAGCAGACAGCCGAAGTTGTTAAACAGCCTGGGGACCTACCTAATTAACATTTTTTAGCTTTAGGGGGGGGTAAAATTTTGTCTAATTTTGCGCGCAGACACAGTCAGTACATTTACCTCTGTTCCAATTACTAAACCACGCATTCCGTAAATTTTCCTTTAACTTCAAACTATTTTTCCTCATTTTTCATGAAAAAACTGCTACTATGCCTTGTGGCGCTATTCGCCGCAATCGGTGCGCAAGCCTCGACCGAGATAGTCTCTAAGGGAGAAGGCACATCAGGCACTTCCACAGTGAAGTTCAGCGCGACCGATAAACCCGTCATTACAGCCAAAGCCGTCTACACACTCACTCTTAATGCCGACAACAAGCTCGAAGTCGAGCTGACGTTCGCAGACCTCAACAACAGCGATGTCGAAGGCCTCGGAAACGACCCCTGTTATATGTTTATCGACGGAATCGGCGAGACTTCACTCAGCTATGCCGACGGTAAATATACCGGAACAACTGCCGGAGCCGCAACTCCCGGCAACTTCTACAGCAACTGCTATTTCAAGCGTGCATGCGCCAATACCGGCGCCAACTACGGCGAAAACGGCCAGCTGATTTTCCCGTTCGAGTTTACAGCACCGTCAGCTGCTGCTGAAAGCGAAATCAGCGGCGTCGTGTCGGACATAACCGCAACCACGGCCACTCTGACACTGACATGCAAGCCTGCCGAAGGAAAAACCGTTAATGAGATCGTTGTCAGCGGCCTCGGCGATGGTAAAAACATCACATTCACGTCGACCGACAACCTCACAGCCAATCTCACGGATCTCACCCCCGGGACAACCTATAATCTGACATTCACTCTGACCTATACCGACAACTCGACCGCGACATCGACAAAATCCTTCACAACCTCACCCGCTACATCCGAAAACATTTCTGCCGAGATTTCGGATATCAGAAGCAACAGCGCCCTTTTGACTCTCACCAAGGTTCCTGAAGAAGCAACTTCGGTTGTAGTCAGCGATGGTACTGGTATTAAAGTCAACGTCGATCTCGCGACGAAAAAGCGCAGAATCACCGGCCTCTTAGCCAACACTAAGTATACCCGGACCATCACCGCCTATAACAGCAATAATGACGAGATAGGCACAACGACGGTTGAGTTTACGACTCTTTCCCCGGGCACCGACACTGAGATCGACATAGAGTTTGAAACGGTCAATGTCAGCGACCTCTCGGCCCTGTTCAAATTAAAAGTAGATCTCAGCAACAACGATGACTCTAAAGAGTACATTCACATGTATCTGCGCAAAGACGACGGGACGGAAGTTAACCCCGCTGATCCCGACACCTACGGCGAAGCCAAAGGCACTCCCGCCGTTGACCCGCGCTGGACGAGAATGACTATCAAGAATCCGGTCTTCTTCAATTATACCGAGCTTGAAAAGAACACCGATTATATCGCCATAGCTGTCGTCAAGAAAGAGGGTTATACCGGCTTCGCTCAGACAAAGTTTAAAACCCTCGATAACGCAGACAACACAACATCGTATATCGAGAACGGCTACTTTATGGACGGCGAGAATGTTTTGACACAATTACCTGACGGAACAAAGAAGCGTCTGGTTTACCTGGCATCCGCTCGCTATACCTTCACCTACGACAAAGACAACGGGGAGCTTTATCTGACATTCGACACCCGCATCCAAAACGACCATAAGCTGCCGGTATTGCAATCGAAGTATGAACTCAGAGTTGATGGCCGTAACGATCCTTACTACGGAAATCCGACTAACTCGACAGGTTACAAAGACCACTATTCATTCGTTATCAATAATCAGTGCGAGGACATCGCGACCCTTATCGAAAATAAAACTCCCCTGCACTTCACATACTCCACCGACTATGAAAACGGAGGTAAGAGCTACTTCAATGGTTTTGACTACGACGGATCGACTTCGTCGGATGACTTCGGCGAGCCTGCCGACGTCCAATGGATAGCCTATTCATACGACGATCAGCAGAAGCAGAACAAGAACCGTTATGATCTCTACAAGAAACTGCCCAAGACCCAGCTCATGGCTACGGTTGTCGACGCTGACGGTCACTATCTCCCGCGCAAAATCGTTCAGTTCGAGATGGATGCCAAAGACAACGAGAAGGCCACTGTATCGTGCGATGAATCCCTCGGACAGCCCAAATGGTTCGTAGAGGCAAAGGAACAGCCGGCCAACACCCACGTTGACTTCGAGGTAGTAGCTTTCCACGTACTCGAAAACGCAGAGACCCCGGCCGGTGCACCCCGACGCGCTGTCAGCGCCGACGGCAAACGCCTTGAGGCAAAAAGAGGCTTCCACTATGTTGAAAGCGACACCGCGACCGGCATCGACGACATTGAAGCTGACGACGCCAACGCTCCCGTGCGCTATTTCGACCTCAACGGCCGCGAAATCAGCGAGCCTCAGAAAGGAATGTTCGTGATCCGCCTCCAGGGCTCGAAAGCGACAAAGATGATCGCTGAATAATCTTCACACTTTCATATATTTGCAGGGGATGGCCCGCGCGGGCCATCCCCTGTTGTTATTATGGTTTGAGTCTTATAAATTTTATAAATCTTATAATTTTTATAAGATCATATTGATGGAATTTCGCTAAATTTGTCGCGTTATGACCACACTTCTAATCTCTCTGGCGCTCCTTATCGGAGGCTACTTCATCTATGGCGCGATTGCCGAACGCATCTTCGGCACCGATCCCAAGCGCCCCACCCCCGCGACAACAATGGCCGACGGCATCGACTACATAGCCATGCCGACGTGGAAAGTCTTCCTCATTCAGTTTCTCAACATCGCCGGAATGGGGCCGATTTTCGGCGCCATCATGGGCATAATGTTCGGGCCGGCAGCCCTGCTCTGGATTGTGTTCGGCACAATCTTCGCCGGCGCCGTCCACGACTTCGTCGGCGCGATGATGTCGATGCGCGAAGGGGGAGTGTCGCTTCCCGAGATTGTCGGGCGCGAGCTCGGCGGCGGCGTGAAACACGTCATGCGTGTTTTCTCGCTGATACTGCTGATACTCGTCGGCACGGTGTTCGTCATAAGCCCCGCCGAGATTCTGGCCTCGCTGACGCCGGAAAGTCTCGACAAGATATTCTGGGTAGGCATAATCCTCATCTATTATATTCTCGCCACCATGCTTCCCATCGACAAGCTCATCGGCAACCTCTACCCCGTTTTCGGCGTTCTGCTGCTGTTCATGGCCTTAGGGCTGCTCGGCATGATGCTCTTCGGGGGCGTGGAGATTCCCGTCGGATTCGGCGACGGCCTGCAGTCGCGCCACGGCTCGGGGCTTGCGGTGTTCCCGATGGTCTGCGTGTCGATAGCCTGCGGCGCCATCTCCGGCTTCCACGCCACGCAGAGCCCGCTGATGGCCCGATGCCTGAAAAACGAACGCTACGCGCGTCCGGTGTTCTACGGCGCCATGGTGACCGAGGGAATCGTAGCTCTCGTATGGGCCTGCGCCACTATCGCCTTCACAGGCGGCTACGACGGTCTCAACAGCTATATGGCAGACGGCGGAAGCGCCTCGACAATGGTCAAAGACATATCGCTGGGATGGTTCGGAAAAGTCGGCGGAATAATCGCCATTATCGGCGTCATAGCCGCCCCGATATCGTCGGGCGACACGGCTTTCCGCTCGGCACGCCTCATAATCGCCGATCTCGCCGGCCTGAGCCAGCGCAAGTTCCTCAAGCGCCTGGCGCTGACCCTGCCGCTCTTCGCCATTGCGATAGGGCTGATGATGGTCGACTACAATATACTCTGGCGCTACTTCGCCTGGAGCAACCAGACCCTGTCGATGTTCACCCTGTGGGCCGCCACCGTATGGCTTGCGCGCCGCGGACGCTCTTATGTCATCACCCTGCTGCCGGCGCTGTTCATGACGGTTGTCTGCACGAGCTATCTGCTCTTCGCGCCCGAAGGTTTCGGACTGCCGCAGACAATCTCCGTCGCCGTCGGCGTCGTCGTAGCCCTCGGGCTGCTCGTTGTCTTCGCCCGCAGGCGCCGCGGCCTCGCCCCTGCTCCCGAAAACTGATCACTGCTTGTTGAGGTCGGGATAGGAGATGCGCGAGTGGTAGATCGTGCGCAGGCGCTGCGCGAACGTGTCTTTGATCTGGTTGACGTCGCGGAACGAGATGGGCGAATCGTTGTGAAGCCCCTCGCTGACCTGAGTGTCGACAATCTTGTTGACGAGAGCCTGGATTGCCTCGGGCGAATGGTCGGTCAGCGAACGCGAGGCCGCCTCGACGCTGTCGGCCATCATTATGATCGATGACTCGCGCGTTGTGGGGTTCGGCCCGGGATAGGTGAAAGCCTCGGGATCGGGCTCTTCGTCGGGATGGCGGTTACACCATGTGTTGAAGAAATAGCGGGCTTTACCACGGCCGTGGTGCTCGGTTATGAAGCGGCGCAGCTGCATCGGAATCTTCGCCTTCTCGGCCATCTTCATGCCTTCCGAGACATGGCCGATTACAATGCGGGCGCTCTGTTTAGGGTCGAGAGTGTCGTGGGGGTTCACACCGTGCTGATTCTCGGTGTAGAACGCCGGATTGCGTATCTTTCCTATGTCGTGGTAGAGGGCGCCGGCCCTGACAAGCTGCACGTTGGCGCCTATGCGCGAGGCGGCGGCGCTGGCGAGGTTGCTGACAGCCATCGAATGCTGGAACGTACCCGGACATTCTTCTGAGAGCTCGCGCAGCAGCGGATTGTTGATGTCGGAAAGCTCGACGAGAGTGACGCGCGAGGTGAATCCGAAAATTTTCTCGAAGAAGAACAGCAGGATATAGGCGAACGAAACCGCAACGGCGTTGATGGCCAGATAGCCGAATATGCGGCCCGAAAGCTCGCGCAGCGATCCGTTGAGCATGACCTCGACGGCGATATACGACAAGCTGTAGACCACGAAGACGATGAAAGCCGTGCGTATGAGCTGGCTGCGCCGGCTCAGATCCTTTATGGAGTCGATGGCGGCAGTGCCTGCCATAAACTGTATGAAGATATATTCGAGAGGAACCACGGCAATAACCGACGTTATCAGAATCAGCACGATGTCGATAAACAGGGCTGTGCGCGAGTCAAGGAAAATCACGCTCATGATAGGCACTATGGCGAACGGCACAAGATAGAGACCCGAGGTGAAGGTCAGCGCCAGAGCGTAGGCAAAGAATGTGAAGCCTACGATCATCATCATTATGAAACAGATAATCTTTATGTCGTTGTAATAGTCGCGGCGGAAGATATAGAGATAGGCATAGAGGGCGCCGAGCAGCAGAATCAGGAACAGCGCCTGTCCGGCAATGGGATAATAGGTGCTTGCCGTGGAGCCTCCGCGGTCAGCGGTCATTTCCTCGTAGGTCTGGAGCACGCGGGCCAGGCGCGGCGTCACGATGTCGCCCTTGTCGATGATGCGTTCTCCCTGCTGGATAACGCCTATCGGAGCGAGGGCTTTCTGATACAGCTCTGTGCGGACACGCGCTGTCTCGAGGGTGTCGGCCAGAATGTTGGGCTGGAGATAGTCGACGGGGCGCATCGCCGCCAGAGCGCGGCGGAAGCGCGGATCGGAGAAGGTGCTGTCGAGGCGCGCATAGGCGGCGCGCACCGACCTGTAGCCGTCGGTTGGCATCGAGATCGACACATTGTCGTGGATAAAACGCACGGCCTGAAGCCGTCCGGCGCGGATGGCTTCGTAGTCGTCGGTCTCGACGATACCGTCTTCGTAGATTTGCTTCACGGCCGCCAGAATGCGGTTGCGGTCGGCCGGCGACAGTCCTTCGCGGGCCGTCGAGTTCAGACGGCTTCCGAACTGGCTGACCATCGATTTCTCAACCGTGAGATCACGCATATAAATAGGCTCGAAAGCTGCGTCGATTGAATCTTTCACCTCGCGGGCCGAGACCGAGTCGAGATGGACGGGGATGTCGAAAGGCGCCGTCAAAAGCGAATAGGCCCAGGGGCGGTTGACGGCATAGGTATATTCGTTGGCCGATTCGTGAGGCAGAAAAAACAGCAGAAGAGCCGTAGAGGCCAGAAATATCAGTATGCGAAAGAGGTTGTTGGACTTCGGTGTCATTTGTTCTCAAGTTATTCAGTGGAGGCGGTCGGCGCGGCGGACGCCTCCGATATGCATGATTTTCTGACAGAGTTTGTCGACTATCGAGGTGTCGGCGACAAGGATGTTCAGATCAGCGTCGAAAACCTCGTCGCGGGCACGGATATTAAGGCCGCGGATGTCGATGTTCATTTCGGTCGATATGGCGTAGGTCAGTTCCTGAAGTATTCCGTGGCGGTCGATGCCCTCGATTCTGATGCGCGCCGGAAAGACTGTGTTGCTGACCTCCCATCGGGTGGCCACGATGCGCGATCCGTAACTCGCCTTCAGGGCCTGGGCGCGCGGACAGGTCAGGGCATGAACCTCAACGTTGCCGTCGGAGTTCACGAACCCCATCACGTCGTCGCCCAGAATCGGCGAACAGCAGTGGGCCATGACATAGTTGTCCGTATGGCCGTCGCTGCTGAGGGTATAGACGCTGCGTGTGTCGACAACGCGAGCCGACATATCCGGAGGCGCGGCGACAGCGGGCAACGACGCGGCAGGGGGAAGTTCTTTCGTTTTTTTAGGGCCGCGTCCCAGTCGCCATAGTTTCGAGAGGAACGACTGCTGGGCGCGCTCGCTCTTCCCTTCGAAAAGGGTGTCGAGCTTGACCTCGTCGCGCGCGAGCTTGATGAAAAAGCGCTCTTTCGATTCCTCGCCGAGGCGATGGATGACGCTCGAAAGGAGGTCGTTCGACTCTTCGAGCCCCTTGGCTTCGAGAAACTCCTTGAAGCGCCGGCGTCCTTCCTCGACCAACGGCTGCTGCTCGCGGCGCAAGGCCTGACGCAAGGCCGTTTTGGCGCGGGCCGTGACCAGCAGCGACGCCCATTCCTCTTTAGGAGTCTGATTCTGAGAGGTCAGGATCTCGACCTGATCGCCCGAACTCAGACGATGGCTCAGAGGCATGAGCTTATGGTTGACCTTGGCGGCTATACAGTGGGTTCCGAGAAAGGTATGGAGGTTAAAGGCCATATCGAGCACTGTCGAGCCGGTGGGCAGCGTCACCATCTCCCCTTTCGGGGTGAACACCACTATCTCGCTCGCGAAGAGATTGAGCTTCAGCGTGCCCAGAAAGTCTATGGCGTTGGGGTTGGGATCGTCGAGAACCTCCTTGATAGTCTTCATCCACTCGTTGAGCTCGGTTTCTTCCTCGCTTTCGCCGGTTTTGTAGCGCCAGTGAGCGGCAAAGCCCTTCTCGGCGATCTCGTCCATCCGGCGCGAACGTATCTGAACCTCTATCCAGTTGCCATCGGGGCCCATAAGCGTTACATGGAGAGCCTGATAGCCGTTCGCCTTCGGGGTCGTTATCCAGTCGCGGGTCCGGTCGGGATGAGGGCGGTAGAGGTCTGTTATGGCTGAATAGATTTTCCAGCATATCTCCTTTTCGAGGTTCGGATCATCGTTGTCGAAGATGATACGGACGGCATAGAGATCGTAGACCTCTTCGAAAGGAATATGCTTCGTCTCCATCTTGCGCCATATCGAGTAGACGCTCTTGAGGCGCGCCTTCGCCTCGAAAGCAAGCCCCATGTCGGTCAGCCGCTTGCGTATCGGGCCAAGGAAATTGTTGGCCACGACATCGCGGCGCCCGGCGCTCTCGCTTATCAGGTCGGAAATGTTGGCGTAGGCCGCGGGGTGCTCATATTTGAAGCTGAGGTCTTCGAGCTCGGTCTTTATAGCGAAGAGGCCGAGCCTGTGGGCCAGCGGAGCGTAGATATAGAGCGTTTCGCCGGCAATCTTATACTGCTTGTTGGGGGCCATGGAGCCCAGTGTGCGCATATTGTGGAGACGGTCGGCCATCTTTATGAGCACAACGCGGATGTCTTCGTTCATCGTAAGCAGCAGCTTGCGGAAATTCTCGGCCTGAGCAGACGCCTTGTCGCCGAAGATTCCGCCCGAGATTTTCGTCAGGCCGTCGACAAGCTGTGCCACTTTCGCCCCGAAATTACGCTCGATGTCTTCGACGGTGTAGTCGGTATCTTCGACAACGTCGTGGAGCAGAGCCGCGCATATCGAGGTCGACCCCAGCCCTATCTCGCGGCTGGCTATGCGCGCAACCGCTATGGGATGGAGAATATAGGGCTCGCCTGAACGGCGGCGTATGCCCTTGTGGGCCTCGCGGGCGAACCGGAAAGCACGCTCGACAATCTCGACCTTCTTGCGGTGGTTCGACCGCAGATAGCCGTCGAGCACATCCTGAAAGGCCGCCTCTATCTGGCGGTCTTCTTCGGGAGTTGTGAGCAGAGGCTGCGGAATGGGAGTAGAGTCAGACATCAACGACAAAAATACACAATTTTCTGAAATCCCCGCGAAAAAACTTTTTCAGGAATTAGGAATTAAGAATGATGAATAGCGCCTATAGGGCTTATTCGGCCTACTGGCCCTATTAAATAAAAACGGCGCGAGGGCAAGAGCCTCCGCGCCGTGATGGCTTTTTAGTGGCGGTGCATTCCGGGAGGGGGCCCCATGGGGCGGCCGGGGTGCATGAAGTCGCCCGAATCGGCGGGCTGCTTGCCCTTGCCGAAGGTGTTGAAACGGTATGAGAATGTCACCATTCCGTAGCGCGTCAGCGAGTTGTAGCGCATATCTTCGATATACGAGGCTGTCACGTTGCGGTTGATATTTTTCGTCTGGCCGAGTATGTCGTAGACCTTCAGCGAGATCGTGGCGGCCTGATTACGCAGGAACTGATAGCTCAGCTGGGCGTTCCACATCCAGACGTCGGAGTTGTAGCCCGCCGAGTAGCCTCGCGTGGCGTCGTAGCGCAGATCGGTCGATATGCTGAGTCCGAACGGCAGATAGTAGGTTGCGTAGAAACTGCCTCCGAAATTGTGGACAGTCCGGCCGACGTTTGTCTCGACCGACGTTGTCGACGTGTGGAGCGCATAGCGCGGGCGCAGCTCCAGCTCGAGGTTCGAGGGGCGGAAAGCGATGCCGGGCTCTTCGGTGATTCCGACATTGAAGGTTGTCGTGCGCAGTCCGTTGTTGAAACCTACGTTATGCTCGAGATGGGTGAAGATATGGTTGTTGAATGTCCAGTATTTGTTGCGGAATGGGAACGACATCATGAACATGGCATGTCCGTTCCAGACGCCGTTGACGTTGTCGTAGGTCGTTGTCTGTCCGCCGGTTTCGGAGTTGTAGGTTGTTTTCTGGACAATGGAGTTCTGGACGATATTGAAATGGGCCATCGCCATCATCGAACGCTGGGCGTCGGTGTTGAAATCCTGAAATCGGAACATCAGGAAATGGGTGAATGTCGGCGACAGGTCGGGATTACCGACAACTATGCGCAGGGGATCGCTGACGTCGGCTACAGGCTGCAGCTGGCTCAGCGACGGCTCTGAGGCGCGTCCGTTGTAGCGGGCCTGGATAGAGCGCGTCTTGCTCATTTTATAGCGGTAGCGCAGGAACGGCGAGAAGTTGAACACGTTGCGGCGCGGAATCGTCTTGTCGGCGTTGGTGAGATTGGTCGACATCGACGACGAGGGCACGAGCGACACGCCGACTTCGGCATTGGTCTTCGCCGTCACCTTCTGATAGCCGACGCGTATGTTGTGGCTGATGAAGTTGTTGCGGAAACGGTTCGACAGCTCGGGATTATAGGTCTCGCCGACAATATTGCCGTCGTCGTCGAATTCGCGGTCATAGACGAGCTTGTCGGTGTTGTTCCAGCGGTAGTTGAGCTGATAGCTGAACGTCAGGAAGTGGCCGCGGGCGACATCGCCGAGCGGCTCTTTCCAGGTCAGGCGCGCGCCGACGCGGTTGTTCCAGCTGTGGTTGTCGGTATACTGGAGGTAGTCTTCATCCTGGTTGTCGACAAGGAAAAACTCGTTGAACGAGGCTGAGTTCTCTTTTTCGCGCACGTTCGAGCCGCGGTAGTTCAGCATGACCGAGAACGACCGTCCGCGGCGCGACGCGAAGTTGTGGGTATAGATCAGGCGGCCGCCGAACTCATAGGAGTCGCCGCGCGAGCTGACGTCGTTGCGGGTGCGGTTGACCAAAGTGTGCTGCGCGTCGCCGGCACTGGTCGTCGACGACGAGGCGGATGTCGAACGGTTGAAATTAAACGAGAAATTGGGGCGGAACTCTATCGTATTGAGCGAGTCGGGCTTCCAGAGCAGGCGGAAGTCGCCGCGCACATTGTTGCCCTTGTCGCGGCTGTTCGAGTCTGACGAGTAGTAGCTCGTCGAATCGGGAAACAGATACTGGCGCTCCGACGCCGTTATGCTCTTGGTGTCGGTGTTGCTATACATGACATTTCCGCCGATACGGAACTTTTCTTCATTGCCGATGCTGAAATTCAGACCTACGGAGTTGCTCGTCGTCACACCATGGTCGCCGCCGAAGCGGTGGAAGCGGTTTCCGTTGCCGTCGGTGAACCCGAGTTCGTTGATATTGTTGAAATTGCCCAGAAGGGTCAGCTGATTGCCGTTCTGGAAGCGCGACACATTGAAATTGCCCTTATAGCGGCTGTCGGTTCCGTAGCCCCCCTCGACCGTTCCGAACCAGCCGTTGCGCATATTGGGCTTGACCGATAGGTTGATGACCGTTTCGTCTTCGCCGTCGTCGACGCCCGTCAGGCGCGCCAGATCGCTCTTGCGGTCAATGACCTGGAGTTTGTTGACCATCTCGGCCGGCAGATTCTTCGAAGCTACCTTCGGATCGTCGCTGAAAAATTCCTTGCCGTCGACAAGAATCTTCGTGACCTCCTTGCCGTTGGCCGTGATTTTACCGTCGCTGCTGATCTCTACTCCCGGCAGGCGTTTCAGAAGATCCTCGACAACGGCATTGGGGCGTGTCAGATAACTGTCGGCATTGAATTCGACAGTGTCGGTCATCACCTTCACCGGCGTTTTCACAGCTGTCACAGTCACCTCGGCGAGGCTCTTCGACGACTCACTCATGACGATAGGCTTCATCGACAGATTGGCGTCGCCGACCTCGACCGGCATTGTGACCGGCGCGAACCCTACGTAGGTTGTTTCGAGAAGATAGCGTCCGGGCTTCACAGCCGGAAGCGAAAAACGGCCGTCGAGGTCGGCGGCAGTGCCGGCCACGAAAGCCGAATCGGGTTTAAGCAGCCTCACGGATGCCTGCATCAGCGGCTCGCCGGCTCCGTCGGTCACACGCCCCGTTATGTCAGCGGCATAACCGGCCAGAGTGCATACCGCCAGAGCAGCGGCGGCTAAAAACGTGATTGTCTTTTTCATTATCATGCGGTTGGGAAGTTACAGCATTATAGACAGCTTCATGCGCCGTAAGTTTAACGCGGCGGTAAAAAAATGCTTTTTAGCTATTTTTAATAAGGTAAAACGGCGAAAAAGCGCTACCTTTGCGGCCGGAAAAGTCTATCTAAACTAACCTACTAATTACATATACTACAATGAAAATCGAAAAAATCGTCGGTCGCGAAGTGCTTGACTCGCGCGGCAACCCCACGGTAGAAGTTGATGTAACCCTCGAAAGCGGTGCCTTCGGTCGCGCTGCCGTTCCTTCGGGCGCCTCGACAGGCGAAAACGAAGCCCTCGAGCTTCGCGACGGCGACAAGAGCCGCTATATGGGCAAAGGCGTGCTGAAAGCCGTTGCCAACGTAAACGGCCCGATCGCCGAAGCCCTCGTCGGCATGAGCGCTCTCGACCAGATCGCCATCGACGAAGCCATGCTCGCCCTCGACGGCACCGACACCAAGAGCCGCCTCGGCGCCAATGCCATCCTCGGTGTTTCGCTCGCCGTTGCCAAAGCCGCTGCCGACTATCTCGACCTGCCCCTCTATAAATATATCGGCGGCTGCAACAGCTACGTTCTGCCCGTTCCGATGATGAACATCATCAACGGCGGTGCCCACAGCGACGCCCCCATCTGCTTCCAGGAATTCATGATCCGTCCCATCGGCGCCACCACCTTCCACGAAGGAATCCGCATGGGCACCGAGGTATTCCACAACCTCAAGACCGTCCTGAAGAAGCGAGGCCTCTCGACCGCTGTAGGCGATGAAGGCGGTTTCGCTCCCAACCTCGACGGCACCGAAGACGCCCTCAACGTTATCATCGAAGCCATCAAGCTCGCCGGCTATGTTCCCGGAAAAGACGTCACCATCGGTCTCGACTGCGCCGCTTCTGAGTTCTACAAAGACGGCCATTACGACTACACCTGGAAACAGGGTGCCGACGCTCCGCGCCTGACCAGCGCCGAACAGGCCGAATTCCTCAAAGGCCTCGTCGAGAAATATCCTATCGACAGCATCGAAGACGGTATGGACCAGAACGACTGGGAAGGCTGGAAGATCCTCACCGACCTCATCGGCGACCGTTGCCAGCTCGTCGGCGACGACCTCTTCGTCACCAACGTCAAATACCTCAAGAAAGGTATCGAGCTCGGCTGCGCCAACTCTATCCTCGTCAAGGTTAACCAGATCGGCTCGCTGACCGAGACCCTCCGCGCCGTAGAGCTCGCACAGCGCAACGGCTACACCGCCGTCATCAGCCACCGTTCGGGCGAAACCGAAGACGCCACCATCGCCGACATCGCCGTTGCCACCAACGCCGGCCAGATCAAGACAGGTAGCGCCAGCCGTTCCGACCGTATGGCAAAATACAACCAGCTTCTCCGCATCGAAGAGCAGCTCGGCAAAGACGCAGTCTACGGCTACGGCAAAAAGACCAAACGTCCCGAATAAATCTTTCAGACCCGCATATAAAAGAGGCGTGCCGTCAGTGGCGCGCCTCTTTTTATATGCGAATCTAAATCAAATTAACGCACCCTGGCGTAGGGCTGCACCGCGGTGCAGCCGGATTACCAACGAGTTATGCCATTGCGTCCGGCGGCTGCACCACGTTGCAGCCCTACGCTATGCGATTTACTGTATCCCTCAGAAAACGACCTTGGCGGCCTGCGAACCGCGGCGGCAGATAACGATCTGCCCCTTTTCGGGAGAGGTGAGGCGCTGTCCCTGAAGGTTATAGTAAACGGGAGCTTCGTTGCTATCCGACCATACGCTCTCGATACCCAGAGATTTGCCAAGGCTGATCTTGCCCATGTCAATATCTTCCTCGCCGACTTCAAATTTCTCGATAACCTTCTCTGCATAGTCGGGAGCGGTAATGATGACTCTGTAGGCGGTGTTAGGCTGCATGTTTTCCTGAACAAACTCGTTGGTGTCCTCACAGTTTATAATGTATTCGCTGCCGAGAGAGCCGTCGGGCTGTATGATGCAGAAGCGAATCATACCGTTCAGAACGGGCTGGTCGAGATCGTTGACGAGTTCGCCGGTGACTGTGACGCCATCGGTTATCATTTCAAGAACAATGTCGAGGAAGAAGTCTTCCGTCGCACCGGCCTCAACGGTGACTGTCTTGGTCACGTTCATATCGTGGGAAGCGGTAACCTCATATTCAGTATCCAGCGGAAGCCCCTCAAACAGGAACGAGCCATCCTCAAGAGTGGACTGCGGGCCCTGTATCTTGGTCTCGCCGTTTTCAACATATTTCACTGAAACGAGAGCTCCGGGAAGTTCAACATTGCCGGTGGGGAGAGCTACATAGACTCGGCCATTCAGACTGTAGGTGGGGACTTCGAGTTCTATCTCGCCAAGGTCAAGGTCTGTGTCGCCAACCTCGACTGCGGGATTCTGATATTCGGGATAACCGGTGGCCTGGATAACCAGGAAGTAGGTACCGGCTACAGCATTCTGAATGGTGAACACGCCGCTGTCATCGGTGGCGGAGAACTGTGAATCATCACCGTTGAGGAACAGAATGGTGGCACCGGCAACCGGAGCCTTGGAAGGGGTCACAACCTTGCCGGTGACAGTAGCCGCCCCGGCGGCCATGGCTAAGATGGCGCTCAGGCAAAGGAGTAAAATCTTTTTCATAATAAAGTAAAATGAGAAGTGGTTTGAAAAAATGTATCTGGTTTAGTATATCACCTTAATAAAGGTGTCGCCGCTGCGCATGATGTAGAGGCTGCCTTTTTCGGGTGTGGTGACGCGTGTGCCCCGGAGATCGTAGATTTCCGCTCCGGCGCTGTTGATGTCGGCGGAGATTGCATCGATGGCGGCCGAGTTGGACACACTGACACCTACCGGACCGTAGAGGCCCTTGAAATCAGACTCGCGGATTATATAGAAATTATAGACACCCTCGCGAAGTTTGACCTCGAAAGGCTCGTTCCACTCGAGGCTGACGCATTCGCCCGCATCGATGCTGACAAATTTCGGGGTCATGCTGTTTACTATTGAGGTGCCCTGACAGAGCACGGGGATGAGATTGCCGCTGAACATGTCGCCGGAAGCCGAGGCTTTGCAGGTGATTTTCACCGGTTCGCCATTGACGAATGTTCCGACAGGATAGGTCACTACATCGGTGAGTTCAATGGAAGCGACCATGCTTGTGTAGGCAAACTTGAAACGCTTGTCGGTGACGGTCAGTGTCACGCGCTCGCGCGTCCCGCCTTCCTGAAGCACGTCAATCCATTCCCCGCCTTCGGCCCTGAACGCGGGAGTGACAGTATATTCCCCTTCGTCAGGCATAGCGGCGGCGGGGATAGTAAAGGTGAGCAATCGTGTCTCCACGCCCAATTCGCTCGGCGAGGCGGCTTCGGCATAGGTCACCTCCTGAGTAGCGTTGTTGACGATTCGGACGCCAAACACACCCTTGACTTTGTCGGCTCCGACGTTATAGAATCCCTGGTAACCGTAGGCACCGGCGCTGGTGGCGCAGAACTCGGGATCCTTGGTGCGGAGTATGGATGCATTCTTCACGCCGAAGCTGCCATAGAGTCCCATGATTACGGCGTAGTCGGCTGTTCCATAGTCAGGCACCATGCCAAACAGAGCCTGCTGGTCTTTGTTATAGCCCGAGTCGGACCCGCCTGTGCCCTGCTGTCCGGGAGTGAGATTGGCCAGCAGATAGTAGCCATCGCTCAGGCCGGTCCAGCCCCAGTTGATGTGGAACATATCGCCGTTGTCGCCGTTATATCCGTCACACACAAAAGCGTGTCCCGCCATGGTGTTGAATCCGAGATACACAAGGGGGCGCCCTGCGGCGAGCTCGTCATACACCAGTCTGTTCCACTCGCTTGTGGTAAAGAAGTCGTGACGCAGGAAACGTGCGCTCTTGTCGAATTTGAGGTGGGTCGTTATGCCGCGGATTATATCGTTTGAGCTGGCGCCGGAACTGCCTGTTCCATAGATTGTGTTGACAGCCATGCCGGCAACGTGCATGAGGTTGGCCACGGCGGCAGCCTGATCATCGGTGAACTTTCCCTCGATGTAGTCGTCGACAATGTTGTCCCAGTCGATAGGATGATCGTCGAGATTCATGGTGATGGTGCCGTTGCCGAGCCGGGCCTGCGCCACACCCGTGCCGCAATCGGGATAGCGCTTGACGGCGAGCACCTGCGCTATGGCTGTGGCGGGGCATCCTGTCACGCAGGGAGCGCCGTCGATCGTGGGACAGTCGCGGTTATAGGGATCGATCTGATCCCACTGCGTTGACATCAGCGGCTCTATATTCTCGCTGCCGGCGCGACTCACAGGCACCTCGAGGCGCGAGGTGCTGTAGGCGTCGAGCATGTCAACGAGTGCGGGAGGCATATTGGCGGGATCGATACGGCCAGTGTCGCTGTAGCCTATGAGAGCGACGCCCATATCAGTGTCGCCTGCCACAATCAGATAGCCGCGGCGTGCATGGTTGAAAGCATAGACGTTGGCGTTGGAGGTCTGCCACGAGAGGCTGTAATCAGCCTCTCGGGCGGTGCTCCCGCGAGTCTTGAGCACGGGAGAGTTCAATGCTCTGGAGAGGGCGTCTGCGGGGCTGAGATGTTCGGCCGAAGCGCCTGCCGCCACAAGGGCAAGCAAGCCTAAAGTCGCTAAACGGTTCATCAGAATTCTGTTGTAACGGGTTAGTTTATTTGATGACTTTTCTGGACGAGCCTCCGGCAACCTCTATGAATACCCCACCCTCCGGTTTGGCCACACGCTGTCCCTGAAGATTATAGTAGACGGGGGTATCGCCGGTTACGTCGGCGACGACCGAGCTGACGCCGTCAACTCCTATGAGAATATCGCCGGTGGGTTCCGACTCACCCTCGGGGTAAACCACTGTGACGGTGTAACGGCCGTCGCGATTGGTGGCGAAGCGCTTGTCGGCAAGCAGGTCGGAGTTGATCTTGTTGCCGTAGTGATAAACGTTATAGCCGAGAATCTCACGGGCTTTTGCCGAGAACGAGAGATCGTCGACGAGAAGGGCGTAACCTTCGTCAGACACGTGGCGGAGAGCCGCAAACTTAGTGTCGTCGGGGAGCGTCACCTCATATTCCTCATATTCGTTGCCATCGATGGAGAGCGTCTTCACGACGCTGAAGCTGCTCACTTCGCCGTCGGTGGATGAGGCGAGAATCTCGAGCAATTCGGGATAATCGGCGGAGTACGCGCGGGCTTTGAACTTGAGGGTCAGGTCGGAGCTGTTAAGCTCGGGAAGCACGAGATAGTTGTCGCAGGGGGTGCCGTCATCGTTGCTCCAGAAGAGCAGGGCCTTGTTGCCCGAGTCAGCGGCGAGCTCATCAGCAGGCACAGTGAAGTCAGCCACGGTGCATGACATAAGATGGAAAATGTTCGGCACGTTGTTCTCGACCCAGCTCTCGGCGGCGATGGTTGGACGCTGATCCTTGTCATAAACTACGTAAGAACCGATAACACCGCGGTCACCGTAGGAACGCACCAGAACATCATAGTCGAGATAGGGATGAAGCTCGTAAACGGCGTCAATAGAACCGTCGTCGTAGGAGGCGAGACTCTCCATGGTGTCGGTGATACGGCTGCCGTCCGACATGCAGTCCCAGGTGAGCACACCGTTATCATCGGCCTTGAAGTTGCTTGCTCCGGGAAGGAAAGCGGGCAGAACGTCAAACGTGGCGTAGGCTACATTGTTGGAGAGATCCTGATCTTTCGAGCCTGCCCAGTCTCCGCGGAAGCTGAGCTCAAACTTAACGTTTTTCGTTCCGGGCTTCATGTCGTCGGGCACTCGGAACTTGAAAATACCCGTGCCATATTTGGTGGCGGTGATGTTTTCCTGAGGGACAAACTTCTCGGGGAGTTCCTGACCATCAACAGTGGCAGTCACGGAGTAATTGAGCGAGGTGTATTTTCCCATGCATGCGGCGTCGACACTCAAGGTAACCTCTTCGCCCGGTTTCACACGCGGAGTGGCATGCGGATTAATCAGTGCGAAGTCATAGGCCATCTCGGTGGAAAATTTAATCTTGTCAAGGCATAGAGTTCCCCCCTGCCCATCAGTGGTAATTTTCCATCCGAATCTGACGACTTTATTGACATAGGTGCCAAATGCGGGAAGCCCGTTAGTCGACATTTCTGTCCATTCCGGATTCATGGACGCGTAAGAATAAAGATCAAATTCGCCCTTGGCAGCGATCTCACTGCCGTCGATGCTCATGACGCTCTCCGCCTTAATGCTATTAGGCACGAACGAAGCCTCACATAATTCACACTGAGTCTGAGTAGCTCCAACCTTAATATAAGGAGACATCAGGTAGAACGAGCCTGCCTTGTCATTATTGATCACCAACAGCCCCTTATCACGATCAACATAAGATACAAGCCCGGTGACGGGGTCGTGGTCAGTCAGGCTGAGCGTGGCTGTTTCACCCGAAACGGGAATCACTTCCCATCCTTCGTGGTCATACTTTCCTCCCGCGAAATTTTCGTAGAAAGGCATTGCCAAAGGTTTGTCAAGCGAGTTTTCGGCCGAAGCTGTCAGCGCCGCCAATGTGAGGATTAGAGTATAAAGTTTTCTCATAAAATTTGTGATTATGGTTAGAAAGGAACGGAATTACTGAGTCAAATATAGCTTATTTGCAATCTGCCGGCTCAAAACAAGGGTTTGAAAAGGTATTGAATGCCGTTTGAAAAAGTTTACTCAACTAAAAGCCAATACGTTACGAAATTCCCTGTTTTTTGCTCACAGACATGACGCTCTCGTATATGTCAGGCGGTAGTTTGACGTTTTATTGAAAATAAATGCTAACTTTGTATTGTGAACAAACGCCTGCTCATCTCTATAATAATATTATTGACGGCTGTTATTGCCCTGACTGCCGCTTCTCCTGCTTTTGTCGACCGCGAGATTCAGCGAAGCGATTCGCTCATCAATGCCGGCAATTATGCCGAAGCAGTGAGAAATCTCGACTGGCTTGAGAAAAAAATCGACAGAAAAGACATTCGTTCGCTATCGAAAATCCTCAACACCCGTTCCGAGGCTTTTCTTCAGATAGGCAATGCTCCGGCCATGCTGAAAGACCTCAGAGTTCTTATCGAATCCGACAAACCGGCCGATCTATGGTATTTCGATGCCGAGGCATATCTGCGGCTGGCTGAATTCCATCGTGAATACAGGCGGTTTATTTTAAACCGAAAATATATAGGAAAGGCCTCTGCCGTTGTCGAGAAAAACGGAAACAGGCCCGGCGAACGCGAGCTTGTCGAGAAGCTACGCCATAAGATTATCATGCGAAAAATAAGGGCCTCGATTGCTTCTGATTCTGCAAAGGTCGGACTGGCGCAGATTGAGCGCGCGATTAAGAAAACCCACAATATTGACGACAGCCTCGACCTCGAGATGATCCGCTCTGACGCATATTCCCATCTCAACAGAATTGACTCCGCAGCAGCCATATCCAGACGCCTGATAGACGACAGACGTCTGAATCCCGATGTCAGAAATACAGTCAGAATGAATCTGATAAGATATCTTATCGGACAAAACAGCCTTAAGGCTGCCGATGAAGAATGGGGGCTGCTGAAGCCGTCGTCGAATGCCCACTATAACCTTAAATACTATCTGACCGGGCGCGACTTAGCAAAAGCCCACGGCGACGAACACACTGAATACATGTATTTCAAACGCGCCAGCCAGACCGCCGATTCTCTGACCGGAATATACTCCAATGCCATGACGCAGGTCGAGGTCGATTATTTCGAGGTGGCCGCCGCCAATCATGAGGCCGAGCTGGCCCGGCAGGCAAATCGGCAGAGATTATGGTGGATATGGGGACTGGCAGGGCTCGTTGCGCTCGCAACGGCCATAGCCGGCTTCGCGCTGCTGAAATCGCGCCGGGGCAGGCGCCGTCAGGCCATTATCGAGAAGAAGCTCGGCAGCCGCAACGCCGAGGTCGGCTCGCTGACACGCCGCCAGGCCTCGATGGAGCAGTCGCAGCAGGAAATCCGCAATATTCTCGCCTCAAAAATCGACGACGCCGAAAAAGTCGAGGAGATCAAACGCAGCATCCTGACTTCGGGCGACCTTGAAAGTCCGCGCCACATGGACATCTCGCGCCACGACGACGCCACGGGCGAATTCCTCGCCAAGCTGCGCATAGCCCACCCCAACCTGACCAATGCCGAAACGCGCATAGCGGCATTCGTCTGGCAGAATCTGTCGAACAAAGACATCGCCGCAGCCATAAACCGCTCGGTCAGCACCGTCAAATACACCAAAAGCTCGCTAAAAAAGAAGCTCGCCACCGACATTTCGCTTGAAGAATATCTGCGCGGAATCTCGGCAATGGACGACGCCGAACTCGCACGGCGCGCAAACATAAAAACATAAAAATGCACGTGCTGTTTTTCGCTTGCGGATATAAAAGATTTAGCTAACTTTGCCGGTACTATATAAAGCAAGAAATATAATTATCCAACTTACCTATTATGAAAAAGAAATTTATCTGCACCGTTTGCGGCTACGTCTATGAAGGCGCAGAACCGCCCGAGAAATGCCCCGTCTGCGGCGCTCCCGCTTCGAAATTCAAAGAACTCGACGAGACTGAAGAACTTTCTTTCGTCACCGAGCATGAAATCGGTGTTGCCAAAGGCACCGATGCCGAAATGATCGCTGACCTGACAGCCCACTTCAACGGCGAATGCGGCGAAGTCGGCATGTATCTGGCTATGTCGCGTCAGGCCGACCGCGAAGGCTATCCCGAAATCGCCGAGGCTTTCAAGCGCTATGCTTTCGAAGAGGCCGAGCACGCCGCAAAATTCGCCGAACTCCTTGGCGAATGCGTCTGGGACACCAAGACCAACCTCGAAAAGCGCATGGCAGCCGAAGCCGGTGCCAACGCCGACAAGATGCGCATTGCCCGCCGCGCCAAAGAGCAGAATCTCGACGCTATCCACGACACCGTTCATGAGATGGCTAAAGACGAAGCCCGCCATGGTCAGGGTTTCCAGGGTCTCTACAACCGCTATTTCAAGAAATAATTCCCCTTCGGGAATCAACCTTTTCCGGGAGGCTGTGCCGCAGGGCGCAGCCTCCCGATTCTATATGCCATACAAGCCTTATTAGACTTATTGGACTTATTGCGCCTAATAGCGTTAGCGGTATCTTACGTCGATCTCGACGCCGTAGGAATCCCACGACTCGCGTATTGAATGAGCCGATGAATTAATCTGAACATAGACTCTTCCGTCGGTAACGGCTTTCTCGGTGAAATGTCCGCGGTAGCTGAATCTCACTTCCGCCGGCCGATAGCCGTTTGCGATAAGCTCGTCATAGATTTTTTCAGCCAGCGCCATAGCTTCTTCCTTTGTCCAGTTTTTCTTATAGTCGGCAATATACACGCCGTAAGATGTATTTTTCCCTTCCGACCACGACATCGACATCGTTGCCACATCTTTCCCATACATCCTGAACGGGAATTTGAATGCCGAACTTGATCCGACACTAAGCAAAGAACTGTCATACGGCTTTGACGGCCAATTGGCTTGCCGGAGATACTCGCAGGCTTTCTCCTGCGACATCGGGCCTTGCGGCATGAATCCGAAGGGATGGGCGGCAAAGGTGGTCGCTGTCAGATTTCCCGAAGCCGGCAAGAGCGGATTCTTTCGGGCGCCCGCTTTTGCCGAACCGGGGCGCGACGACGGCGCTGCGCCCAGTTTCGACATCAGAGCAGCAAGCTGCTGCTGATAATCCGACCCGAGCGACTCCTGAGGGAAAGCGACAACATGGCTTGAGGTGATGAACGTCAGCTGGCGTGAATTGATCTCGAAGTTAAAATCGCTACTGGTTCCCGTCACATATTCGCCAAGCTTTCCATTCTTCACTTTGATTGAGCTCAGGCGGACTGCGGGGCCGGGATTGCCTCCCAGAGAAAGCTGAGCTATCCACTGCGAGCCATCTTTCTGAATCACAAGCACGCCCTTGTCGCCTGTTTTATAGGCATCGCTACCCTTCATAATAATCACGTCAGATGTCGAAAAGCCGAAAGTCTGGCTCCGGCATTCCACGCTCAAAAAGAGAATCATGACAAAACACAATATACCCTTCAATACAGCAGAAATATTCCGTTCTGAGAATGTCGCTGGTCTTAACATGTCTTCATATCTTTATATTACTCACAAAGCTACAACATTATTCTGCAATTTCAAACAAGCTCTCTACATTCGCTCTCCAATAACGGCTATATAAAACAAAAATGGCTCGCCTCGCAGCGTGCCATCCTTCGATTCGCAATCATAGAGCTTTTGGCTCAATTAATTACGTTTTCCCCATATAACAGTTAGTCAGTTCCAATTATTTCTTTAATTCAATCGCAAAGGTAATATCTATTTCAGCTATTTCCAAATAATATTCGCTCAATTTACAAGCCGCAAAATAAAAAACGCTAAATTTGCCCGAAATGAAAAGAATTATTCCCGTTCTGACCATTGCGGCTTTAACGTCTCTGGCCGCGTGCAGCGGCAAACCGACTTCCGAGACAACCGAGATAGAGACCTTCAGCCGGCCTGCGCCCGTTGTCGCCGCGCGCGACACTTCGCGCGACACAATCGTATTGGCCCCACCTATGACATCGCAGGGGGTCGGGCCGGTTCGGATAGGCATGAGACTGTCAGCCCTGCCTATGGTGCTGCCGGGCGCCTACGACTCGGTCGCCGTGGATCGGACCGAGCCTATCGAAGGACTTGACCAGACGGCGGCTGTGACTTTCTACAGCCGCGGCCTTCCGGTTATGCTCGGGTGCGGACAGGAGGAACCGCCGGTTTTGTCGGAGCTGACGGTTGTCGGGCGCGGCCCGTCGGTAACGATCGACGGGCGCCGTTTCGGAGTCGGCGCCCGTCGGGCTGATATCGCGCGCTGCCGCGGCATAGTCGTGCGCGACGACGGATGCCTCGAATGGCGGCGTGTTGTCATGCAGTTCACGGCCGACACCGTGGCATCGCTGACAATCGAGCGGCCACGGCCGACGGCTCCTGTCTGACAGGGGTTATTTCTCGTCGGTGTCGGGAGCGTGGTCGATCAGGTCGAGGAACTGGTCGAGTTTCGGAGTGACGATAATCTCCGTGCGGCGGTTGCGCTGACGGCCGAGGTCGCTGCTGTTATCGGCGATAGGATTGTATTCGCCGCGGCCGCCGGCTGTCAGACGCGACGGGTCGATTCCGAAGCGGTTCTGAAGCACCTGGACAACCGAGCTGGCGCGCAGTGCCGAGAGATCCCAGTTGTTGCGGATATTCGTGCGCGAAATAGGCACATCGTCGGTATTGCCCTCGACGAGAACATCATAGTCCTTATAGTCCTTGATAATCTTAGCGATCTTGCCCAGAGTCTCCATTGCGCGGTCGCTGACCTCGTAGCTTCCGCTCTTGTAGAGCATATTGTCGGCCAGAGAGATATAGACGACCCCTTTGAGCACCTTGACGTCGATGTCCTTGAGCTCGTCGCGCGAGAGCGAACGGGTCAGATTGTTGGTCAGCACCATGTTGAGCGAATCGCTCTTCGACTTGGCGGCTACCAGCTCTTTGATATATTTGTTCGAGGCATTGATTTCGTCGACAAGCTTGGCGATGTTCACACTGCTCTGCGAACCGCTTTCTATCGACTGGTTGAGCGTTTTCTGCATCTCGGCATAAGCTCTCTTGAGCTCGGCGTTGGCGGCGCGGGCATCGGCGAGGCGCTGCTCGAGATTCTGGTTCGACGAATTGCTTTTGGCCAGCTCGACCTGAGCGGTCTGATAGTCGGCCTGAAGCTTCGAATAGTCGGCCTGAAGGGCCGCATAGTTCTTCTTGCTGACACATCCTGTCAGCGAAACGGCTGCCACGGCAAGCGCTACCGCAATGACATTGAGTCTCATAATTTTTCGGGTTAAAACGGATTATTAGTTGCGTATTTATTGATAGAACGTTGGCTGACGCCATTTTGTTACACTTCCTCGGGAGCCGGGCGCCGTGACAGAGCCCGGGCTATCAGCGCCACGGCCACTCCGATGGCCGCCACAATGGCCATTACGGCCAGAAGGTCGAGCGGCTCGAGCCTGACGGGATAGACGCTTATCGACATCCGCGAATGGTCACCCCCGAGCTTTATGAAGCCGCCCCACTGCTGTGCCAGCGTGGCCGCCGAGCCGAGCACGAGTCCGGCCACACCTCCGACAAGGCTTATCAGCAGTCCCTGCCAGAAGAATATGTTGCCTATCGCCGAAGAGCGCGCTCCGAGGGCGCGCATGACGCCCATGGCGCCGCGTTTCTCAATTATCAGCATCGACATTGTCGACACGACGTTGAACGACGCTATCAGAAGTATGAACGCCAGCATGACGAACGAGATCCACTTCTCTATCTCTATCATGCGGCGCGACTGCTGTTGCTGTTCGAGGCGGTTCAGAACCGTCAGACCCGGGCCGCACGCTTCGGTCACGGCACGGCGCACCTCATCGGCGTCGGCATCGGGCCTGAGGGCGATGTCGAGGCGCGAGGCTTCGCCGTCATATTCGAGCAGATACCTCAGGTCGTCGAGACCGGCTATGACGACGTCGTTGTCATATTCGCTCTGCTGGCTCTGGAACACGGCGTCGACCCCGACAGTGTCGGCGTTGAAAGCCGTGGCGGGACTGGCGGGATTTATGCGCCCCAGACGGCGCGGCACGTAGAGCTCAAGCCCCGACAGCGGATCAGGATGCGCCCCGAGCTTGACGGCAACGCCGACGCTGATTGTAGCTCCGCTCCCCGCTGCACCGAGGTCGCTGTCGATAAGCAGGCTGTCGAGACGGCTGACTCTTGTGCGCCACTGCGGCGTAACGCCCATCATTACTACCGGCATCTGGCGGTCGCCCCACACGGCGAGCCCCTGCTCGCGGATTACCGGCTCGACGGCCGCGACGCCGTCGACAGTCCTCAGCACTCCGGCCAGCGAATCGGCCGGTCCTATGACCTTCCCTTCGGCAGGGAAAACCGCCAGATCGGCGTCGAGCATCGACAGGCGAGCCCTGGCCACTTCGCTGAACCCGTTGAACACCGACAGCACGCAGACCATCGCCGCCGTGGCGACAGCCACGCCTGCCATCGACACCATCGAAATGATATTGACGGCATTATGGCTTTTGCGGGCCTTCAGATAGCGAAGGGCTATGCGTAACGAGAGCATCGTCGGCTGAGAAATGTGTGATGAACGGGCGGAGAATGACGCGGGCCTCAGGACGGCTCCTGAGTGTCGGTCTGGAGAAGACGGTCGATATTCTCGATATAGTCGAGAGAGTCGTCGAGATAGAAAGTCAGCTCGGGCGTCTTGCGCAGCTGATAGCGCACACGGCGCGCCAGCTCATAGCGTATGGTCTTCGACTGGCGGTTGACGCTCTCGATGACCTCGGCGGCATGGTCGGTCGGGTATATGCTGAGGTAAGCCTTGGCGACACTGAGATCGGGCGACACGCGCACAGCCGAAACGCTGACAATAGTGCCGTGCATCTTCGACGTCTGCTGACGGAAGATTTCGCTGAGCTCTTTCTGAAGAAGCCGCGATATTTTTGCTTGGCGGGTTGATTCCATAATTTCGTTCTATTAAATAGGTGAATATATTCTATAAACACCCCGGAGAGCAATTCCGCCACAAAATTAACAAATCCTCACAAATCCCCCAACTCCGCGCGAAGCGGCCGGGCAGAAAGAAAGGGGGAACACGCGGACGCGAAACCGCTGAGTTCCCCCTTCGCTATTTGCGCTATTCTTCAGGCATGAATAAGATCTGTCGGTAAACTGTGCGGCAACACGGCGACAAGGTCGCGTTTGCCGGCGTTGACAACTTCACTTTTCAACCCTTACTAAATGCGCCGGTTCGCGCGCCTGTCATTGCCGTTGATTGCGCGCTGTGGCTTAGTCCGGGATTCAATCTGCAATTATAACAACCGTAGAATTTGTTTGTTATGTTAAACTTTCGAAAAAATGTCTCAGAACGAATATTGCGCGAGAACCGAGATGCGGTTGGCGTGGCCCGAAGTGCCGTCCATATCCTTGCGCATGCCCCAGTTATATTCTACGCCGACCTGAAAATCCGACAGCGGATTGTAGAAGACATTCGCAGTGACATAGTTGGCATATTTGTAGGTTGTCGGCCCCATCTCTCCCTGATCATAAAGTCGGCAGAGGCTCCATGAGCCCGACACGGTCAGCTTGCCCCAGTCATACTGCAGACCGCCAAGCAGTCCCAGCGAATGAGGCGCCGTCATGCGTCCCGAATCGCCGTCGGGACTTATCAGATCGAGACCGTTGCCGCCGAGGTCGTTGACATAGCTGCTTATGCCGGCGCCGTAGGCCGCCTGATACATCAGCGTCAATCCGGGCACCAGCTCTGCCATGCCGCTGAGCTGCGCACCCCAGCCGTTGGCGAAATGATTCTTCTGTTCGAGTAGGTTGCGATACGACATTGTGCGCACAAGTCCGCTCAGCCTGACGTGACTGTTGCCGCCGCCCCAGCGATACTGGACGTAGGCAGGGATGTCGGGAACGCGTTGGGCAATGCGCTCGTTATGGCTGTTCGTGGTGAACGTGTTCTTCGGAATCTCGAGTGCCACTCCAAGGCTCCAGTGATCGTTCAGCCGGGGCGCATAGCGAACCATTATCTGTTTCACCGACAGCTGTCCGCATGGCCCCTCTTCCTCGATCGTCGGAGGGGCGGCGGCGACATCGACAAACGTCGAGTTCGTCAGACCGCCGAGCCAGGGGCCGAGAGTCATATAGGCCTGCTTGAGAAGGAATCCATATTTGCCGGGAGCGTCGCCGGTGAAATTGGTCTGGAGGAAGGCGCTGTAATATCCGAAGCGCGTCGTGCGCCCGACAAGGCGCAGATATATGCTCGAATGGCTCAGATCAGCCCCGAGGGCCTGACGGTTCGCCGGATCGGCGGGCACCGGGATGTCGTAGGTCGTGAAGTCGGGCCCTTCCCCTATGGCTCCGTTGAAATCATAGTGGGCCGTGCCCTTCACCGAGCCGCCTATACCGAAGGCTATCTTGCCCTCCTTGTCGAAGAAAAGGAAGCGCGGAGCGCCCGGCTCGTTGAAATACAGATTGTCGCGCGAATAGATAATGCCGACAAGATCGCGGCTCTGCGTTCCGGTGACAGCGATCGAGCGCGCGGGGACATAGATAGTGTCGACAGGGTTCAGAACAACGACTGCGCCGGCACAGGGTGCTGCCAGAATCAGCGCGGCAGCGACCGCCAGAAATGTGTGTCTCATATCAAACAGGAATTTTCTGTAAAAACGCCCGCGCCGCCGCCGAGGTTCACCCCCCGGGCATAAAATATCAGAGGGGAATCCTCACGGACTCCCCTCTGCTGTGACGGTTAAGATAAAGTACGTCAGAGGATGATTTTCGTTACCTGTCCATCGGGAGTTAGACGGATTACTACCATTCCTCTTTCGGGATTTATTACACGTCTTCCGTTGATATCGTAGTATAGAATTCCTTTGGCTGCGTCAGCTTCGATATTGACAATGCCGGCAGCCTTGGCGGCTGTCTCGATGGCTGCGATAAGAGCGTCTACCGAGTCAGTGTCGGGGCTATAGGCGAAGGTTCCTTCCTCGGCGACAGCCTCGAGAGCATCCTCGGCCTCGCTGCGGGCGTTGTCGATAGCTGCCTGCGCAGCTTCGATCTCGGCTGTCACGTCGGCGTCGGGATAGTTCTCTTCGACATTGGCCTTCATGGCGTCGAGAGCGGCCTGAAGGGCGTCGATCTGCGCGATAGCCTCTTCGTATGCGGCCTGATTGGCTTCTACGCGGGCATTCTCCTTGTCGAGAGCAGCCTGAGCCTCGGCGGCGGCTGTGCGGATGGCGTCGATGAGAGCCTCGATTGCGGCGGCGTCGACAGTGTAGCTGTATTTGCCTTCATCCTTGACAGCGGCGAGAGCGTCGGCAGCCCCGTTCTTGGCGGCCTCGATGGCAGCGGCTGCGGCGGCGATTGCTTCATCGACGTTGACATCGGGATATGTCGTTGCGATGAGAGCCTTCATATTGTCGAGCTTGTCGGTGAGGTGCTGGATCTCGGCCAGAGTAGCCTGATAGGCTGCCTCGTTGGCGGCTGTGCGCTGTGCCTCGGCGGCGGTTTCGATAGCGTTGATGAGAGCGGTTATTCCCTCGGTGTCGACAGTGTAGCTGTAGTTGCCGGCGAGAATAACGGCCGACTTGGCAGCGGCGGCACCGGCTTCAGCCTTGTCGATGGCCGACTTGGCGGCAAGAATCTCAGCCTTGACGTCGGCGTCGGGATATGTAGCGGCAACCTTGGTCTTCATGGCGTCGAGAGCGGCCTGAAGAGCGGCGATCTCGTCGATCGAAGCTTTGTAGGCAGCCTCGTTGTCGGCAACGCGCTTGGCTTCGGCGTCTTTAGCGGCCTGCTGCTTGGCGGCCTCATTGGTGACGGCTGTGATCAGGGCCTCGATAGTGGCTTTGTCTACGGCATAGCTGTAGTTACCTTCGTCCTTGACGGCGGCTTTGGCTGCTGCTGCTTCGGTCTTGGCTTTGTCGATAGCGGCCTGGGCGGCGGCTACCTGCTTGTCGACGTCGGCGTCGGGATAGCTTTCGGCAGCGGAAGCCTTGGTAGCGTCGAGCGAAGCCTGAAGAGCGGCGATCTCGTCGAGAACGGCATTATGGGCGGCCTCGTTGGCGGCTACGCGGGCTTTCTCGGCGTCGGCAGCGGCCTGCTGCTTGGCAGCTTCGTCACCGACAGCCTTGATGAGAGCCTCGATGGCGGCGGTGTCGACAGCATAGCTGTAGTTGCCTTCGTCGGCAACGGCGGCGCGGGCAGCGTCAGCCTCGGCCTTTGCCTTGTCGAGGGCTGCCTGTGCGGCGGCAACCTGAGTGTCGACTGTGGCATCGGGATAAGAGGCTGCCGCTGTCTGCCGCATTTCGTTAAGTTTGTCGGTGAGGCGCTGGATTTCGGTCAGCGAAGCCTGATAGGCGGCATCGTTGGCAGCCTTGCGGGCAACCTCGTCTTCGAAAGCTTTCTGAGCGGCCTTGGCATCGGCAACGAGCTGTTCGATAGAAGCGCTGACGGCTGCGGCGGGCTCGGTGACAACCGACTCGTAGACAGTCTGGAGAGTCTTGCTGGCGGCAGCCTCGCGGGCGGCCGTCTCGATAGCGTCGATGGCAGCGGTGATGTCGGCGCCGGTAAAGTTGTCCTTCACGTCGGCAGCCTCAGAGGCAATCGTTGTCAGAGCGGCAGCGAGGTCGCTGCGCAGACCGGCAACTACAGCTTCGGCGTCGGCGAGATAGCGTCCGCCGTTGATAACCTTGACCTCGAAGCCGTTGGCATCGACCGAAACGGTGTGGCCCGACCCGTCGGGCACTGTCGAAACCTCGACATTGCTGACTGTGATCTTGCCTTCGTAGTCGCTGTAGTTATCTGCAGCCTTCACGTAGAGGATGAAGAGCGGGCCCTCGCCGGCATCGGCGATGTTGACGCTGCTAATGTCGCTGACAACATACTTCAGCGAGCCGTCGGGCTGTTTGAACTTAAGCAGACGGGTACCGAGCGAGAGGCGGTTGCTGTGGGTGATGTCGGTGTTGACGATGTCGAAACCGGCAGGCATCTTCACAACGAACTGCATTCCGCCCATGGCGAAGTTGTTGCTGAGGCAAACCTCTACGGGAAAGGTCTCACCGGCCGAGATGACAGCTTCGGGAGCTGAGCCCGAGAAGACGTATTCGGGCTGCTCGCCGAGCATAACATCGGCGGTCATCGACTTCTGAGTATTGACAACCTTATTGTTGACATCGCCCATGGAAATCTTCGACAGACCGAAGGTCACGGCCTTGTTTGTCAGCATGCCGTCTTTGACCTTGACCTTAAGCGTCATGATGGCGCCGGAATTGCCTACAACGGGAGCCTCGTAGGTGTTGACAGCGACAGCCACGCCGCGGAACAAGATTACCTGGCTGTTGGTGAGTCTGTCGGTTCGCTCGGGCTCGCCTACAAGCTCCAGTTCGTCGGGCAGGTCGATGCGGAACGAAATAGAGTTGATGTCGACGTCATTGTCCATGAACACCGGCACGACGACCGGCGTCTCATCGACGATATTGAAAGGCTTGACATACACCCTGTTTTCGGCTCCGGCCATAACGCAGGTCATGGCGGCCAGAAGCAGAGCAGCAAGCTTCAATCCTTTTATTTTCTTGATTAGATTCATTGCTGAGAATAGTGTTTTTTGATGAAAGTCGAAAGAATTTGCCGGCGCGGGCAGCCGGAGTTGCCCGCGCTGGCAAGAGACCATTTATCAGTGCATTTCTTTGGTTGTTGAACCGTCGGACTTGCGGATAATGTTGACGCCGCGCTGCAGACGCTGCAGGGCCTGGCCGGCAACGTTGTAAATGCGCTCCTTGGCGTTACGGAAGCTTTCACCGATGCTGTCGATAGCCGACATTCCTTCGCCGGTGAGGCCGTAGGCCGTAGCGTTGACATCAGAGAAGATAGCATCGCTGACAGTCAGGTTGCCTGCGCCGCGGGTGCGGACAATAAGCATGGCGCCGCTGTTGCCGCGCAGCTCGTCGTTGGTCATCGAGGCGATGATTACGCGGGCTCCCGAGTTGTTGTCGAAGCGGTAGAGCTTGTGGGCGGCAGCGCGTGTGGTCAGTTCGATGTCGACAATCTCCATGCCGGCGCCGACATTGATGTCGAGCTGGCCGCCAACGAAGGCAGTGGCATTGTTGACCATCACGGCATATTCGCGGACACCGTCGACGGTCTCGCCCAGAGCAACGGTAAGGTTGTTCTCGCCGCCGCGGCGGATACCCTTGAACATCAGGCGCGGAGCCTCCGACGGGCCGTTGAGCTCGTCGAGAACGATGTTCGAGATTGCCACAACGTCGGCGATGTTGATCTTGCCGTCGTTGTTGACATCGGCGGCATAGGCCTGACGCGGGTTGGCGGCAGCAAGCTCCTCGAACGACATTGTCTCGCCGATCCAGGTGATGACCTGTTGAACGTCGACAGCCGAAACCTCGACATCCTCATCGACATCGCCCGGGATGAACGCGTTGTCCTGAGCCTTATTGAGAAGCTCGTCGTACTGACCGATATACGTTTTGGTATCGGCGATGATAGCGGTCAGACGCTCGAAGTCGGCGGTGCGGTATTCGCCGCGGACTGTCAGGACGTTCTCGCGCAGGGGCTCGAGAGCATTCTCGATCTCGGAGAATACGGCCGGAACGATATGGAGGTCTGACAGCTTGGCCGACAGCTCGCTGTCTTTGGTGGCGATAGTGGCGAACTGAACCGTAGCATACGAGCGGGTAGCCCAGAGGCGGTAGTTGTCGATGGCGTTGGCGATAGCGGCGGAATACTGCAGCTCGCTGGTCTCGGTCAGGGCAACGTTGGTGTTGGCCTCCTCGAGATTTGCCAGAGAAGCGTCGAGGGCGTCCTGAATCTGGTCGGCGAAATCGGCATACTGTTCGGCAATGCCGTTCTCATAACCGGCCACGAGAGCCTTGGCCTCGTCGAACTCGGCCTGCAGGCCGTCGAACTCAGCCTTGAGAGCTGTGTACTTCTCGGCGTTGACGCGCTCCTTCTCAGCCTTTTCGAGAGCGGCCTTCTGAGCGTCGTCGACATCCTTGAGGAGCTGATCTACGCTGTCGCTGATGTCGCCGAGAGCACGTTTGTAGGCGTCTTCGCGGGCAATGACATCGGCGCCGTTGCCGTCCCAGCTCGTCTTCTGAACGTCGAGAGCCGTCTTGAGAGCCTCATACTGACCGGCAAACTCTGTCTGAACGCTTTCGACACACTCGCCGAGAGCAGTCTGACCGGCTTCGATCTTACCGCTGATTTCGGTATAGAGCTCGTCGAGAGCGGCGCGCACGGCAGCTGCGGGGCTGTCGGTCCAGGTCTGCTGGAGCAGGTCGTAAAGGCCGCAGAGGTCGGTCTCATAGCCGCGGGCGGTAGTCTTGAACTCGTCTTTCTTGGCGGCGTCGTAGGTGAAGGTGACCAGAGCGTCGCCGATGGTGTGGATCTCGGCCTCGATACCATCCTGAGTCTTGTCGGAGCCGAGGGCGGCGAGGCGGTCGTTGAGCGAGCCGGTGCCTCTTACCATGGCGTCGTTGAAGGCTGTCTGGGTAGTCTTCAGCATATTGCGCAGCCAGCTGATTTCAGCGTCGGCAGCGGTAGAATAGGCGTTGTCGATGCTCGTCTGAATATTCTTGGCCTGCTGCTCGATGTCGTGGTCGAGCAGGCTTTCCTTGTTGGCCTCGACAAGCTTGCTGAGAGCGTCGATAGCGCCTTCGATATTGTTGAGCGTGCCGTCCATGTCGCCCGAAGCGCCGAGCGAGCTTACGAAGTCTTCGAGATCCTTGAGACTGTCCTGAAGAGCGGGCAGCCAGGTATTGTTGAAGTTGTCGTAGATGTCTTTGTTTTCCTTATTGAGCTTGCTGCTCTTGAGGATTTCGTCAACATCGTTCTGCATGGCCTTGACGAGCTCGTCGAGCGACTGAGCATACTCGGCATAAACCTTGACCAGATCGGTTGTGACAGCCGAAACCTGAGTGTTGAGGTCGTTGACGATAGCTTCTTTCTCGCGGAAGTCGGTCATCCAGGCGTCTTTGACATCCTGCGGGCAGTAAGCGGCGTCCTCGCTGCTGACAACCTCCTTGAGGCGGCCGATCTCCTCGAGGGCACGGCTGAATACATCGTCCCAGGCAGCCTTGCAGGCTTTCTGAACGTCGATCGAGGGGATAACCTTGTCGAGCTCGTTGGCGATGTCGTTCATTCCGCGGCCTACAACGTTCTGAGGATAGCCGGCCTCGGCGTTGGTCTTTCCGTAGAGAGCCTCGGCGTCGGCGAGATGCTTGTTGGCGTCGGTCAGCGGGCCTGCGGGATCAACAGAGGCTCCGTTGAGAGCGTCGGTTGCCCCGGCGATAGCGTCGGCGGCGGCAGCGTGCTGCTGAGCATAGTATTCCTTAGCCAGCTTGTTGGCCTCTTCCTCGAGAGCCTGAACGCGGGCGGCGATGGTTGCCGAGATAGCGTCGGCTTTGTCGGTCCATGCCTTCCATTCGTCGGCGGTGATTACGTGGGGCTTGGCGTTCTGCTCGGCGATATAAGCGGCAACTTCGGCGTTGAGGTTGTCGATATCGGCGTGAGAAGCGAACTGCTCGTAGTGGCGGCGGATAGGCTCGTGGACATAGTCGCTCCAGCCCTTGTTCTCAAGGTCGTAGTAGTAATAGTTGTAGTCCTGGATAGCCTTGCGCCATTCGTTCATCAGACGGTCGTAGTAAGAAGCGCCCCAATCCTGGGTTGTCAGGGTGTTGGCGTCCTTGACAGCGTCTTTGTAGACGTCGCCGTTGAGCTGATCCTCGATATCCTGAATACGCTGGTGGATATCGTTGTAGACCTTCATGATCTCTTCGTTGCGAGCGGCTGACTCACCCTTACCGTAGGCGTTGGTAACAACCACATTCTCGGCAGCGATGTCGTTGTCGATAATCGACTGAAGGGCAGCCTTCCAGTCTTTCATCGTCTGGAGGTCGGCAGAACCGTCGGCAGCGCCGATTGTTTCGATCTGGCCGATAACGTCGAGAGCGTGGGCGCGCTCTTCTTTCTCCTTGTCGACCTGCTTGTTATGGTTGTTGTTATTGGCCTCGATAGCGGCGCGGGTGTCGGCGATGGCTTTCTCGAGAGCGTCGATCTTGGCCTGAAGGGCATCGTTCTCGGCGCCGGTGTGGATCTTGGTATCCTGAAGAGCCTTGTCGAGCTCGGCCTTGAGGTCGGCGAGCTGCTTGCCGAGGGTACCTTCTTCGGCGGTGGCAACAGTGCCGATGACGTCGTCGCGATAGTATTCGAGAGCGGGGGTCAGCGAGTTGTCGTTGTTATACTCGATGAGCTTGTCGAGCTCGGGCAGCAGAGCGTCGTAGTCGGCAGCCAGAGCATTGTAGTTATCCTGGTTCTCTTTGAGCTCGTCGAACTTATCTTTCAGGTCCTGAAGCTTCTCGAGAGCGGCCTTGATAGCGGTGTCGCAGGCTGCGAGCTTGGCGACGTCGCCGGTAGCTGCGGCAATGTCGACAGCGTCGAGAGCGTCCTTGACTTCGTCGGTAGAAATCTCATCGGCGTGAGTAACGAGGGTCTCGGGGTTGGTGGCGGCGGTATGCTCGGCCAGAGTTGTTTCGAAGGCGTCGACCAGACGGCGGGCAAACGTCATGTTGGCGTTCGAGCCGTCGAGCGAGAAGGCAGCCTTGGCGGCGTCGAAATCTTCGGTAGCGAGAGCGCCGGTGTCGCCGGTAGCCTCTTGGAGGGCTGCAAGCAGATTGACGAGCCGGGTGAAGCTGTCCTGATCGTTGGCTGCTATTGCGGCCTGATAGAGGTCGTTGCGATAACCCTTGATAGCCTTGTCGAAGTCGGTTGCCCAGTCAGCGGCATATTTCTCCTTGACAGCCTTGAGCTCGGTGTTGTCGTCAGCCTCGAATTTATCGAAGATCTTGGCGGTGATGAAGTCGCCCAGACCGGTGTAGGCTGTCTCGAGGTCGGCGATGATTTTGTTGACAGCCGTCAGGTTGTCGGAATAAGCCTTGGCGTCAGCCTCATACTTCTTGATTTCGTCTTCGATAGGACCGGTGATGGCGGGATCGTTGGCCTGGTCGAGCGTCAGATTTACGATAGAGTTCTTCAGGCCGTCGTAGGTGCCGCGGAAGCGGTCGCCGATATTGACAACGGTCTTCTCGTTCTCGTCGTCGCCGGCAACATTCTGCTCGGCATTCTTCTCAACCTCGGTCTTGGCGGCTTCGAGTTTGGCAAGAAGGTCCTGAATGTTTTTCATCGGAGCCACGAACTCGTCCATAGCATCCAGAGCGTCGGTAACATCGGTGATGTCGAGAGCGGTCTTGTCGAGCACGTGAGCGCGGTATTTCTCGTCGACGAGGGTCTTGTAGGCGTTGATGGCGTCAGTGACAGCTTTCAGCTTGGCGTCGAACTGCTCCTGAAGGTGAGCGGGAACGGTCAGTTTGTTGTATTCGGCTACCTTGTCGTTCCAGCCGCTTATAAGCTCGCCACACTCGGTCATGTTGGTGTTCTGGTCGGTGATCAGAGCGGTGAACTCGTCGGTGAGGGTTGTCCAGCCGTCGATAACAGCCTGAATGGCGGCTTTCTTGGCTTCGTAGCCGTTAGAAGCGTCGGCAACGGCCTCAATCTTATTTTCGCTCTTGGTTGTCTCGTAGAGAGAGTTGGCGGTGCCGAGTTTCGAGTCGGCAGCGGGATTCTCGAACGAAACTACTTCGCCTACACCTATTACGAGGTCGTCATAAACCTGCTCATAGTCCTTGACGCCTTTGACGCCTTTAAGGAAGGCTACATATTTCTCGTAGGCGTTCTGCAGGTTGGTGAGCTGAACGAAGTTGATGTCGTAGTAAGCGTTATAATCTTTCTTGAAGGCTTCGAAAGCAGCCTGCTGCTCGGTGAGGGTCTGAGTCAGAGCGGGAGTCTGGTCTTCGAAGGTGATCTCGTTGCGCAGAGCGCGGCTGTTTGCTCCGTCGGGATAATCGGCGGGGTCGGGATAGGCGGTGTCGAGGCTTATCTTATAGTTTTCGAGATCAGTGATGAAGCTGTTGATGTTGTCGAGATAGGTCTTCTTCAGAGCGGCGTCGGTAACGAGGAATTTATCGACGTCGGCCTTCAGGGCGTCGGCGCCGGTCTTCAGTGTCGTGTACTCGTCGAGAAGAGTTGTGCGCTTTGCCACATTATTGTTATAGCGGGCCCACACTTCGTTCTCGGCCTTGACAGCCTCGTTATATTCATCGACCTTAGCCGACATTCCGTTGAAATATTCCAGAACGGTCGACGGAGTCTTGTCGAGGCCGTAGGCTTCGTAGAGCTTCAGCCACTCGGCCTTGTTGGAGATTTCGGTGACAGTAACGTCGTTCTCGCCCATCTTCTCGAGGTCGGCGAGGACGTCGGTCATAGACCTGCCGTTGAACTCTTCAACGTCTTTGTTGAAATAGTTGGTCTTGCGCAGGCGCAGCTCTACGGCTTCGCTGAACTCGTCGGCTGCGTCAACGTCGTTGAGAACCAGCAGCTTGGCTTTGGTATAAGCGCTGTTTACTTCATTGTAGCGGTCCATCGACACCTCGAGGGTGACGCACTTGATCTGAAAGCTGAAGCCTGTAGAGGTATCCTTGGCCTTGATTTTAATCTGCAGCGGGCCACCCTTATGGGAGACCGATTCCGAGATTCCGCCGGTAGTGGGGACACTTCCGTCGCCCTTGGTGCCTACGGCGTAGGTTGTCTCCCCTACCTCAACGGCTATGTTTTTAGCGCTGTTGAAGCGGAAGAAATAATCGCCGGCGGGGAGTGTGCCGAGATTAACGGTAACGTAAGCTGTTCCGACCGGGCAGGTAACCGACTTTTCAGTGTAGTTAATCCAGTCTTCGCTTGTTACGCCTGACTTTTCCCAAGTGGTAGCCTCAGGAAAGCCTAAGGGGATATTTGCCAGTGCCGGCATAGCGGCGGGCACCGTCATCACCAAAGGAAGAAGTATTTTCTTTTGCATGTTGAATGGATGATTAGTTAGTATATTTAGTGTTTTTTACAAATTATTGGAGCGCAGCCTTTTACGGGCCACGCGATATAGGATTAGAGAGTCAATTTTCTTTATTTCAAAATCATGCTTAAACTTTGCAACGTCGAGAGTAAACTCTTCGACGTTGCAAAGTTAAACACAAATTGACATTTACCCCCCCGAATAGTTAATTCTTGTTAACCAAAACCATCCAACTTAGTTAAAAAATGGCGCGTCAGCGCCGAAAATTTTTTTCAAGCGCCCCAAATCGTTGCCAATCAGGCAGATTGCCCCAAATCCCACTGCGTCCCGCGTTGCCGCGAAGTCGAAGGAAGGAGCCGAGCCGCCAGCAATCCGCCTCTCCCGGCGCTTTGCGTGCATCCGCGATTTGTGAAATCTGCGTCAGAAACACCCTGGCGTAGGGACGTGCCTTAATGCTATTAACTTAGATGAAATCGGCGGCGGAAACGCCCTGGTGTAGGGACGTGCCTTTGGCACGTAGCATTGCAAC
>ENA-OPSK01000090-OPSK01000090.1-human-gut-metagenome-genome-assembly--contig:-NODE-90-length-74152-cov-11.574004_pt1 | contig 74152 bp, 71 predicted proteins | sample MGYA00241807_ERZ501905 | MGnify/ENA primary metagenome ERZ501905 (study PRJEB25962, sample SAMEA2042111) | human gut metagenome | biome: human gut; feature: human-associated habitat; material: faeces...
TGGCCGCACTCTATTCCTGAGACAACGTGTGCCCACCGGGAAAATCCGCTGACCCGTGAGGCCCGGCCCGCGATGGCTTAGCCAATTATGTGAGTCAAATATAGCAAAAAAAATCCAGTCTCCTCGTCGCGAGGAATCTGGACTAAGCCAAAAGGCATTTCTTTAAGCCGAAAAGCTTTAAAGTGTAGAGATTATATCATACTTACAAGTATCACACCTTGATTCGCTTTTGGCGTCGTCGCGACGATTCAGGCGATTGTTGCCTTTTCCTTAGTCCAAAAAATTGGAATAAATTGCGTAAAATAAGTTACAGCCAAGGAATGCAACGAGGTGTCCTTTCGTTTTCAGTGCAAAGAAAGTTATTGCTGTTGTCAAGACAAAATTCGCCGAGCGATTTAACATTTATTTGCAATCAGAGCGGTTGCCCAGGCTGCTATCCCTTCGCCGCGTCCGGTGAAGCCGAGGTGTTCGGTTGTGGTGGCTTTGACGGCGACGCAGTCTATCGGAATGCGCAGGTCGTCGGCTACATTGGCCCGCATCTGTTCGATGAACGGGGCCATTTTCGGAGCCTGGGCGGCTATCGTGATGTCGGCGTTCCCGACTATGAATCCGCGGTTGTCGAGCATGTTGACCACGGCGCGGAGAATACGTCGCGAGTCGGCTCCTTCCCATTCGGGATCGGTGTCGGGGAAATGACGGCCGATGTCGCCGAGGGCGGCGGCGCCGAGCAGCGCGTCGGCCAGAGCATGGAGAGCCACGTCGGCGTCGCTGTGGCCGAGCAGTCCTCGTGAGTAGGGGATGTCGACGCCGCAGATTATGCAGCGGCGGTCTTCAACGAGGCGGTGGACATCGAAGCCGAGGCCCACGCGCGGCAATTGGAATCGGGTCATGGACGTCAGCGGCGGCGACGGCCGAGAATATCTTTCAGCCCGTCGAGATTGAAGGTGAGGGTGAATCGGAGAGTCTGGTCGAGCGGCGAATTCTGAGCCGTGGCGAGCATATAGCTTGCGTCGAGTTTGACAACATTGAGCGAGAATCCGGCGCCGAGAGCGAAATACTGCTGATTGCCCTTCTTGGGGTTCTGGTAGTAATATCCGCCGCGCACAAAGAACTGCTGGTTGTAGTTATATTCGGCGCCAACGGAGAACGCTATCTCGCGCAGCTCTTCCTTGAAGCCGCCTGGAGCGTCGGAGAACGATTTGAAGATTCCGGTTATCGGCGACATGTCTTTCCATTTCTCTTCGGCCAGGGCAAATTCCTTTTCGCCTTCGATGTCGTCGGCGTAGTCGTCGCGTCGCGGGCGCGTCGGCACAAGCAGCTTGTTGAGGTCGAAGCCGAGCGAGAGGGTGTGATAGTCGGCAAGGGGGAAGGCAAACGTTGTTCCCAGACGAAGGTTTGTCGGAAGGAATGCCGGGTTCTCGCCGTGGCTGTAGCTGACTTTCGTGCCTATGTTCGAGATGTTCCATCCCCACGACCACTGGCATTCGTTGCGTCCGACCATCGGATAGGTGGTGAAATATCCCGATAGGTCGGCCGAAAAAGCCGATGCGCCCGTCGACTGGTCGCCGGCATAAGAGCTCGAGAATCCGAGGTCGCTGTAGATATAGCGGAACACTACACCCATCGAGAATTTTTCGGAGAGCTTGCGCGAATAGCCAATGTCGAACGACAGCTCATAGGGATTGAGGCTCTGCGATACTGTGCCGCCGCCGTCGTAGGAGTTGACTTCGCCGAGCGAGAAATAGCGGAGCGAGGCGCTGAGGGCCTGATTGTCGCCCGAGCCGAGCTTCCAGTAACCGGCGAGGTTGGCGAGGAAGATGTCGTTGACGAGTTTGCGCAGCCAGGGGGTGTAGCTCAGGCCGAACTCTGCTGTCGAGTAGGCGAAAGCATATTTCGAGGGATTCCAGAACTGGGCGTTGACGTCGGGGTCGGTGGCGGCGCCGAGGTCGCCCATCGAAGCGCCGCGGGCATCGGGAGTGATACTCAGCGAGAGCACACCGGTCTGAATCGGATTGAAGTCATCTTTCTGGGCCATCGTGGCCAATGCGCCGAACGTCAGGGCGATTGCTGCCGCTGCGAGGCGTCGGAGTATGTTGTTCATCAGCGTTTTGGGGCTAACTAATATGATTGTTCTCATAATATAAACTCCGACAGGGCCGATTTATTGCCCTCGCGGGCCCGAATAATCTCAAAAAGCTCACTTGAGCATGTCGAGAAATTCCTGCTCGCTGACGACAGGCACACCGAGTTTCTGCGCTTTTTCGAGCTTTGACGGCCCCATGTTCTCGCCGGCGAGGATGAAAGAGGTCTTTTTCGAGACCGAGCCGACATTCTTGCCGCCGTTGTTTTCGATCATCTCTTTGTATTCATCGCGGCTATGAAGCGAAAAGACGCCGCTGACAACGATAGATTTTCCCTCGAGGCGTGTCGAGCGCTCTACACTGTCGTCGCGGGTCATAGCCATTGTAACGCCGGCCTCGCGCAGCCGTTCTATTATCTCGCGGTTGACTGCGTGGGAGAAATAATCGGTAACCGAGGCTGCTATGCCGGGGCCGATGTCGTTGATTGCCGTCAGCTCGGCTTCGCTCATCGACATGAGCCGGTCGATGTCGCCGACGGCTCGGGCAAGGTGCTTGCTGACCGTTTCTCCGACCTGAGGAATCGACAGCGCGTAGATTACGCGGTCGAACCCGACATTCTTGCTTGCCTCGACGCCGTCGAGGATGCGCTGTGCTGTCCGGGGGCCCGATCCGGGAATGCTGATGATGTCGTCGGCTTTCAGAGAGTAGAGGTCGGCGATGTTTCTGATATAACCGCGCTCGAAAAGCTCCCGCGACATTTCCTCGCCGATTCCGTCGATGTTCATCATCCGGCGACCGACGAAATGTTCGATGCGGCCTATCTGCTGCGGCGGGCAGCCATAGCGGTTTGGGCATACCCAGGCCGCCTCCCCTTCGACTCTGACGAGCGGCGTTCCGCAGGCCGGACAATGGCTCACAAAGCGCACGGGCTCGGCGCCTTCGGTGCGTCGGGAAAGGTCGACGCCTGTAATTTTCGGAATAATCTCGCCCCCTTTCTCAACCCACAGCCAGTCGCCTTCGTGGATGTCGAGGTTGCGGATTATGTCTTCGTTATGGAGCGACGCGCGTTTGACGATGGTGCCCGAAAGGAGCACCGGCTCGAGATTCGCCACCGGGGTTATTACTCCGAGTCGCCCGACTTCGAACGAAACGAACCGCAGGGGGGTTAGGGCGCGTTCGGCCGGAAATTTGTAGGCTATGGCCCAGCGCGGAGATTTCGCGGTGAACCCCAGATTGAGCTGCTGCCGCAGCGAATTGACCTTGAAGACGAGGCCGTCGGTGGCCACGGGCAGTTCTTTGCGGGCTGTGTCCCAGTGGCGGATATATTCGTCGATTTCGTCGATGGAGGTCATCAGTTTCATCGCCGGCGACACCTTGAAGCCCCACGAACGGGCCGCTTCCATGTTCTGATAATGGTTGTCGAAAGGAAGATTGTCGCTCAGAAGATAGTAGAAGCGTGCGTCGAGGCCGCGTCGGGCCACGATCTTAGGGTCGAGAGTCTTGAGGGTTCCGGCGGCGGCGTTGCGCGGATTGGCGAAAAGAGGCTCTTCGTTGAAAGCCCGTTCGGCATTCAGGCGGTCGAAAGCTTTCCAGGGAAGGAGCACCTCGCCGCGAATCTCGAACTCGTCGGGCCATCCGCTCCCGCGCAGCTGCAGCGGTATCGACGGAATAGTCTTTATGTTGTCGGTCACCACGTCGCCTTTCTCGCCGTCGCCGCGGGTTACGGCCCTGACCAGACGGCCGCCTTTATAGATAAGCGAAATCGACGTGCCGTCGAACTTCAGCTCGCCGACAATGTCGAGCCGTTCGCCGGCCAGAGCGTCGCGCACGCGCTTCTCCCAGTCGTCGACTTCCTCGATAGAATAGGTGTTTGCCAGCGACAGCATCGGCCTGACGTGGGCGACCTGCTCGAAGCTGCGGTTGAGGTCGCTGCCGACGCGCTGTGTGGGCGACAGTGGGTCGAACTCTTCGGGATGTTCCTTTTCGAGCTGTTCGAGCTCTTTGAGAAGCATATCGAACTCGCGGTCGGAGATCGTCGGCGAGTTCTCGACATAATAGGCGTGGTTATGGCCGTTTATCTCGTCGCGCAGGGCGGCGATACGGGCGTGGGCGTCGGAGGATGTTGTCATCGGTCAAAATCAGTTTTGACAAAATTACGAAAAAATTGTCAGAGGATGGCGGCCAGCTCGAAGAGATTGCGGTAGTAGTCGGCTTTCTTCTCGAGTTTCATGGGGTAGGCACGCGAGGTCGAGGGCATGCGGGCTATCGTTATCGGGCGATCTCCGAGCTTTATATTGACGGTGGCGCCCATTTTCGGGACTTCGGTCGAGGTTTGTTCGGCAACGACTTCCGAGGCTTTTATTCCGGCGGGGGCTATGAAGCGGCAGTCGGGCATCGTAGCGACGAGCGCGGGGATGTCGCGCTGCTCGACGATCTCGAGGAATTTGTCGGAGGCGTTGCCGGCGAGGCGTCTGATGGCGAGGCCGGTGTCGCTCAGGGCGATATGGCGTTCGGTCAGCAGCTGTTTTATTTCATCGAGGCGGTAGCCGGTGAGGTCGGGCGTCAGCAGTGCGTTTTTGTCGCCTTTGAAAATGAGGCCCATGATGCGCCAGAAGTCGTTGATTCGGTTGGGGTAGTAGAAGTCCATCGCCCAGCGGCTGCGCGCCGGAGGAAAGGTGCCGACGAACAAAACGACGGCGCCGTCGGGAACAAAGGGCTCCCAAGGGTGATGTTCAACGGGTTGTTCCATAGTATGTCAGATAATTATTTGCGGCCGAAATCGGCGGGTATCTCGCCCCATTCCTCGGTGTTCCACTTCAGGATGGGGTTCATTACGGTGTGTGTGGCGAGCCAGGCCTCGGCGCGGGCTATCATGTCGCGGATGGGGGCGTTGGCGGCGGTAGGTGTCAGATTTGTGTTGGCTTTTTTCTTGCGAACCCAGCTCTGCCCGGTGCGTGAATCGGAGTAGACGGGCACTTCATGGCGGCCGAGCTTGTCGAGCCAAGCCAGAGCGTGGACGAGGGCCAGAAATTCTCCGATATTGTTTGTTCCTTCGGCGAGCGGGCCGACGTGGAAAAGTTCCTGACCGGTCATCACGGCTACGCCGCGGTATTCCACCGGGCCCGGATTGCGGCTGCAGGCGGCGTCGACGGCGATGGCGTCGGGGCGCATTCCGGGAATGAATGCCGGATCGGTTTTGGGCTTGGCCTGCCGGGCCATGCCGCGGAAGATGGCGAGATGGTCGGCCGGGTTGCCCCGGTATGCCTCGATGGCTTCCTCGCGGGAGTTGAAGCTCTTGTAGCGGGCGTCTTTGTAGCCTTTGACCTGTTGAAGGCAGTCTTCCCACGAGTCGAAGACACCTGTCTCGACGCCGTTCCAGACAACATAGTATTTCTTAGGCATCAGCTCAGCGAGAGGTAGATTGATATATCGACGGGGCGCATGCCGGCGGCTTTCGCAATCTGCTGGTTGACAACGCGCCCGAGATATGTCACCACGGCGGTTCTTAGTCCGCGGTGGCCGTTGAGCGCGTCGGAAAGCGACCTGAAGGCAAACATACGCTCGAGGGTGGTGAGCAAAGTGTCGCTCATTGCCATGGCGGCGGTGCGCGGCACGAGGCTTCCCGGGTTTGTCAGAGCCACGCGCTGCGAGCAGCGGCGCGCTTCGGCTATTGCGGCGCGGTTGTTGACGTCGATTGCGGGCAGCGACGGGAATGAGGCGCCGGGCATTGACGAGAGGTCGACGATGACGACGCCGGTTTTCATCAGGTCGACGGCGTCGGCGCCGAGGATGACATCATGCGAGGGCGCTGCGGCCACTATGACGTCGGCGCTACGCAAGGCGTTCCCCACGACGTGGGGATGGAGCGATGAGGCCACTACCCATTGTCCGAGCTCACTGACGCTGCGCCGGAGGCGGTAGACATCGTTGTCGAACATTCTGACCGTGGCTCCAAGGCCATTGGCTGCGCTCGCGGCCGAACAGGCGGCTATGCCGGAGCCTATGACGACAACCTCACAGGCAACAATTCCGGCTACGCCCCCGAGCAGGATTCCCTTTCCGGCAGGATCAGCCAGCTGCATCGCCGCGACGGTCATCGCGGCGCGACCGTCGATTTCGGCGAGAATGTCGCCGAAAGGGCGGTTGCCTTCCGAGTCTTCGATAAGGTCGAGCGCAAGGGTGGTTATATGGCGCTGAAGCAGAGGGGCGACTGTATCGGCATTCTGCATCTCGGGATGGAGCAGCGTCAGCAGGAGGCTTCCGCGCCGCATATTGCTGACATCTCGCGGGCGCAGCGGCGCCATCGATATCACGATATCGCAGCCGAGAGCCTCGTCGCGGCTGACGATGAAGGCTCCCTGACGGGTGTAGCGGTTCTCGGGATAGTTGAGCGCAGCTGCAGCTCCTTGCTCGATCTTAATTACAAAGCCGCGCTCGGCAAGCCGGGTCACGCCTTCGGGCGTCAGTGGGAACCGGCGTTCTTCTCCCCGGGAGCTTGCCGGAAGACCGATTGTTAGGCGGCGGCGAAGGGTAGCTGCCATGTCGGGCGCCGGTTTTGTCGTGTAGGCTTGCTTTTCCACAGCTTCAGTAATGGTCAGTTTATATGAAATGATTCGATGAATCGGTTTGCCGATAGCTCGATCTGTTCGAGAGACTCGAGCAGATCGCCCGAGAATGTTGCTTTAGCTTCGGAGTAGTAAGGCTCGCGCTCGGCGAAGAGTCTGTCGACGAAGGTTTCCAGCGAACTGTCGTCTACGCCCGACAGGAGCGGGCGCGATCTGCGTCCGGCATTGAGCCGCCGCAAAAGCAGGTCGCGCGAGGTATTGAGATATACGGTAAGTCCGCGGCTGTTCATCAGCTCCATGTTGTCGGCGTATGAGGGAACGCCTCCCCCGCAGGCAACGACGATGTCTTCGCCATTACTGACCTCTTCGAGAAGGCGCCGCTCGATTCGGCGGAAATGTTCTTCGCCATCTTCTTTGAAAATGGTGTTTATCGTGCGGTGGCAGCGGGCTTCTATCAAGGTGTCGAGGTCGACGAACCGCAACGAAGTCATCGCCCCGAGCGCACGCCCGAGCGTCGACTTGCCGCAGCCCATAAAGCCAATTAGAAATATTGGACGCATGACGATTGAAATTAGAGAGGCCGACCGCAGAGGCTTAATCATTTAAACCGAAAAATCGCTTCCCCATGACAAGCAGAGAAAGTAACGACGATACTGCCTTTGACAGTTGCTTCTGTTTGCAAATATACAAATTATTTCAATTCGGTTACATTTTCAATACAAAAAACTTGAATCGTCATTGAAAACGATGGCAGCCGACCCGTTTCCGGATCGGCTGCCACAGAGCCGCGAGTGGGACTCGAACCCACGACCTTTTCGTTACGAATGAAATGCTCTACCAACTGAGCTATTGCGGCTTGGTTTTGCGGTGCAAAGATACTAATTATTTATTGTCTGCAAACTATAAGTAAACAGAATTTTTGAATTTTTCAGATCGAGAATGCCCATCGAGGGCCTGTTTACGTAAGGCGTCACGCTTGCAATTGTCAGTTGCTGGCTCATCGGCATGTTGTAGTAATAGTAATAATAGTAGTAGTTGTTACTTGTTGCATTGCTCTCGAAGCCGATTGTTACCGGGCAGATGGTGAAGTTCATGTCGTCGTCGGTAATCTCTTCTTTATCGAGTAGCGACAGTATGTAGTCGCGCATCTCGCTGAACACGTAGCGATGGTTGAACGAGTCGTAGGTCGCGTAAAAAGATGTTGTGTCGTTGGGAAGCTTGCTACGGGCGAAGAAGTCGTTTTTCTCGGAGGTTTTAACAAGAAGGACTGTCGGGGGCGGCGTGAGTCCGTAGCTGTTTGTGATGTCGAGCGTCGGAATTTCAAGCGACACGGTGTTTATAATCGAAAGCAGAGTTTTTTCGCTGCGGTATTTCTCGATCATCTCGCGTGCGGGAAAGCGGATCTCGACGTCGTAGCCTGTCGGCGCGGCAATGACAGCCTGTTCGGAGGCTTTTGCGCTCAGCTCGGGCGACACGTTATAGTGCATGTTGTTGTTTGTGACGATTTCGGGGGTCACGGCGAGATATGCTGCAGAGTTGTAGACGGTTGTGTCGCGGTCGGTCTCTTCGTCGCGATAGGTGCGATGGAAATAGAGAGTTATGGCTGTCGAGTCGATCTGGGCCACTCGGCCGCTGCCGAATGATGTTCTGATATAGAAGCCTTTGAACCATTGTGAGAATGCTCCGGGTGTGGCGAATGTCTCGGGCGATTCTTTGTATTTGGCAAGAAGCTCGGCTCCGAAGCTGTTCGGCAGATCGATATTGATAAGACGGAATTTGCGTTTTTGCTCGGTTGGGCTGAGGCCGGCGGCTGTGGCAGTGTATGTTGCCGTTGCGTAGGGCGTCGGCTCGTAATATCCGGCAGGATTGAAGTCGCTGAATATCGGAGCGGGGAGGTCGCGAGTCAGGCGGTGGACGGCTATTCCCATAGGCATCAGCGAGTCGCCGACATATCCGCCGAGGGGCATACGCATGACAAGCCGCACGGAATCAAGGTCGACGTCGGTGTAGGGAATGGTCTGGCTGGGCATAAACTGGGTTACTACGTCGCTCGAGAAAGAGCCGTAGCCTTCGGCGTCGATATTTCCCAGGAGCTGGAGTATTGTTCTCGACTGAACTCTTCCGGAGGCGACAGAGTGGCCGGTCAGTGTGAAAGAGTCGTCGACTACGATCTTGACCTGATCCTGGATCAGTGAGGACCCGATTGTCGAGGTATCGTCGTCGCACGCGCTGACCAAAGCTGACAGGGCGGCCACGAACAGAAATACCTTTAAGAGGCGTTTCATTTGTTAAAGCGAGTTATAGAAATCGACATAGGCGCGAGCGGCTTCGGCGGGGTCGTCGTGGTAGTCGAGGACGGGACGCCCGAGGCTGCGGGCGTAGTCGAGCAGAGCCGGATCGGCATCGGGCACTCCGGCGACGACGCCGTCGGCATAGTCGATGGCTATGCGCATCAGCTCGTTGAATCCGACCGGGGGTGTTGCTATGGACTTTATGTTGTCGGCCGAAATGCCGTCGGTAATGATTTTCTCAGCGAAGCGCTCAGCCAGAGGGGCGAGCAGTCCGTCGGGAGATGTTATTGTCACAACTACTTTAGAGTCGCGGAAGGCGGGATCGTCGGTGTAGTTTTTTTTGAGCAGAAGAGGGGCGAGGGCTGAAAGCCATCCTGTGCAGTGGATTACTTCGGGAGCCCAGCGTAATTTTTTTACGGTCTCGACAACGCCGCGCACAAAGAATATCGCGCGTTCGTCGTTGTCGCCGAGGCTTGTGCGTGTTTCGAGCTCTTTTATAGGGCTGCGGCTGAAATAGTCATCGTTGTCAATGAAATAGACCTGCATGCGTGTGGGCTGCAGGGTGGCGACTTTGATAATCAGAGGATGGTCGGTGTCGTCGATTATGATATTCATGCCGCTTAGGCGAATCACTTCGTGGAGCTGGTTACGGCGTTCGTTGATAGAGCCGTATTTCGGCATGAAAGTACGCACCTCAAAGCCTTGTTCCTGAACTCCTTGTGGGATCAGCCGGCTGCGGAGCGAGCTATGGTTTTCGGCAACGTAGGGCGAGATTTCCTGAGAAATATAGAGGATTTTTCGTTTCTCCATTGATGCAATATTGCTATTATTTCGCAAAGTTACGCTTTTTCCCTGATAAATGCAAACCTCGTGTGTGGTTTGCATGTGCGTTCAAAAGCTAAGCGCGGAGTGTCTCGTCGACAATCCGCGCTTTAAGAATTACTATTTTACAACCTTTGTAAGTCGTGTTAGTTCTTGGGTATAGATTTGTATATTGAACCGCTGTCAGGCGGTACGGTTTTCACGCTTGCAAAGGTAATGTGCGGTTGTTACAATTGTGTGGCAGTCGTGAGACAATGTTGTGAAAAAACTGTTTTTCGCGGATTTATTTCATCATCGACAGAAAAGCGGCGGGAATACCGGTTGAGAAGTCCATCGGACGACGTGAATTCGGATGGACGAACTTCAGAGTGCGGGCGTGGAGAGCGAGCCGGTGTATGGGGGATGTAGCAGCTCCGTAGCGGCGGTCGCCTACGATTGGATGGCCGAGGTCTTTCATGTGGACTCGAATCTGGTTCTTGCGGCCCGTGTCGAGGCTCAGTTCAACGAGTGTGTGGCCGTGAGAGCGGTCGAGAACGCGGTAGCGCGTGACGGCGAGCTTGCTGTCGGCGTTGACGGGCCGGGGAGTGGAGTAGACTTCATGCTCGGCGTTCTCGTTGAGGTAAGAGCGGATGGTTCCCTCGTCATCTTCGATATATCCCTCGACAACCGCAACGTAGTTGCGTTCGAGAACCATGTTGTTCCAGTTGTGCTGCATGGTCTCTTTGGCCTGTTGGTTCTTGGCGAACATCATCAGACCCGAGGTGTCGCGGTCGAGACGGTGGACGATGAAGATTTTGTTCCGTGGATTGCTCCATTTGACGTAGTCGCGCAATATTGAATAGGCGGTTCCTTCCTTTATCTTGTCGGTTCCCATTGAAAGGAGTCCGTAGCCTTTGTCGACAACAATAATGTCGTCGTCTTCAAATACAAGACGCAACCGGCGGTTGCGGAATGTCAGGAAGGGACGCACGAGGTTGATTTTCACTTCGTCGCCGGCCGACAGTCCGGTGTCGAATTGGCGTGTGGGCGCGCCGTTGACGGCGACCTGATCGTGGGCGAGCAGCTCCTTGATGTTTGTGCGTTTGCGCTGTGGCATCGATTCGATCAGGAAGTCAAGCAGACGTGTGGGGCCTTCAGGTCTGTAGGTTTCAATGACGTCGGGCACGAAAAGACCTTTTCTCGTGCCCGGCTTGTGGTTTAACGGACGTGGCATATCGACATCATGATTTTTTCTGGCGGATAGCGCGCCCTTTGGCTTTTGATTTCGGGGCGGGCTGAGAGGCGATTATTTCGCGGGCCTGCTCGAGAGTGAGTTCAGCGGGATTCTCGATGGTCTTCGGAATCTTGTAGTTAGCTTTTTTGTAAGCAATATAAATTCCATAACGGCCGTTCAGAATCTGAAGGTCGGGTTCTTCGTCGAACGTCTTGATGATCTTCTTGGCATCGGCATCGCGCTTGGCCTTGATTAGTCCGATGGCTTCGTCGAGGGTTATCGATGTCGGCGAGAGCTCTTTGGGGATAGATACGAATTTTGACGCATGGCTGATATAGGGGCCGAAGCGTCCGATAGCTGCTTTGACGGGCTTGTCTTCGAACGAGCCGAGTTCACGGGGCAGGTCGAAAAGCTTGAGAGCTTCATCGAGGGTGATGTCGAATACGCTCTGCTCTTTTCTTAGTGAGGCGAAGCGCGGCTTTGCCTCGCCCTGGGCATTGCCGATCTGGACGACGGGGCCGTAGCGGCCGATCTTGACGCTGACAGGTTCGCCGGTGGCAGGGTCGGTTCCGAGCATGCGTTCGCCGACGCGATGTTCAGTGCGTGTGTCTTCCGCTTTGACGACCTCGGGATGGAAGAGGGCGTAGAACTGCGATATCTCGTCGTTCCAGTTGCATTTTCCTTCGGCGATGAGGTCGAATTTACCTTCGACACGGGCTGTGAAATCGTAGTCGAGGATGTCGGGGAAGTTTGCTGTCAGATAATCGTTGACGACGATGCCGGTGTCGGTAGGGATAAGCTTGCCTTTGTCGGCGCCGTATTGCAGTGAAGCTGTCTGTTCGCCTATTTTGCCGCTGTTTCCGTCGAGAGTGAGGATCGGGTAGGGCCGTTTCACTCCCGGTTTCTCGCCTTTCTCGACATATTCACGCTGCTGTATGGTGGAGATTGTCGGCGCGTAGGTAGACGGACGTCCGATTCCGAGTTCTTCGAGTTTCTTAACGAGTGTGCCTTCGTCGTAGCGCGGTGGTTGACGCCTGAAGCTTTCGGTGGCAGTGATGTCTTCGGGCTTCATTGTGTCGCCTGTTTTCATCGGCGGCAACAGGGTCTCGTCGGCTGAGTCGTCACTTTCGCTGTCGGACTGGAGCGGGGTCTTCGATGCATAGACGCGCATAAAACCGTCGAATTTCACAACCTGACCCTGTATGTTGAAATGCTCCTGACGCTCGGAGTCGCCGGCGATTCTGACTGTGACGGTTGTCTTTTCAAGCTCGGCATCGGCCATCTGACTTGCTACGGCACGTTTCCATATCAGGGCGTAGAGGCGTTTTTCGCGGTCGGTTCCGTCGACGGTTGTCTTGTTGATATACGTTGGACGGATTGCCTCGTGGGCTTCCTGCGCTCCTTTGCTGGAGGTGTGGAAGTGGCGCGCATGGGCGTAACGCTCTCCCAGTGATCCGGTAATCTCGGCGGCAATGGCATTCATGGCCATCGACGAGAGGTTCAGCGAGTCGGTTCGCATATATGTTATGTGCCCCGCCTCATAGAGGCGCTGGGCGACCATCATAGTCTGGCTTACGGTCATTCCGAGTCGCCGCGACGCTTCTTGCTGGAGAGTGGAAGTGGTAAAAGGTGGAGCCGGGGACCTCTTCACCGGGCGAACCTGAACATCGGAGACTTCGAAACGGGCGCCGGCGCAGGCTTCGAGGAATTCTTCGGCGGCTTTGCGCGTAGGCAGTGTGCGCGACAGTTCGGCGCGCACAGTTTTTCCGTCTGGCGCGAAAAAACGTGCTGTCACGCGCCAGTGGGCTTCGGTCTCGAAGTTTTTGATTTCGGCCTCGCGCTCGCATATCAGACGCACCGCAACGCTCTGGACGCGACCGGCGCTGAGGGCCGGTTTGATTTTTTTCCAGAGAACGGGCGAAAGCTCGAAGCCGACGATGCGGTCGAGCACGCGGCGCGCCTGCTGGGCGTCGACGCGGTTGAGATCGATTGTGCGCGGATTCTCCAACGCTTTGTGGATTGCCTCAGGGGTAATCTCGTGGAATACGATGCGCCGCGTTGTGGACGGGTCAAGTCCGAGCACCTCAGCAAGATGCCAGGCTATGGCCTCACCCTCGCGGTCTTCATCGCTCGCAAGCCAGACCGTCTCTGCCTCCTTTGCGGCTTTGCGCAGGTCGCGGACAATGTTTTTCTTGTCTTCGGGAATCTCGTAGATGGGTTCGAAATTTCCCTGCTTGTCGACAGAGATGTCGCGTTTGCGCAGATCGCGTATATGGCCTATGCTGGCCATTACCTTGAAATCTTTTCCGAGGAAACCCTCGATAGTCTTGGCCTTCTCAGGCGACTCTACAATTATCAGGTTCTTCATTTACAGCATTGTTGGACGAGTGTCGTCGAAAGCCGCTGTCGCGGCACAAGCCTGAGGCCGCTGCCGCCCGGTGGCGGAGCAGCCTCGCGGGTAAAGGGGGAATGTTATTCTTTCATGTTGTGGAAGACGTTCTGGACGTCTTCGTCGTCTTCGAATTTCTCGAGAAGTTTCTCGATCTTCTCGCGCTGCTCGTCGGTGACCTCTTTGAGATCGTTGGGGATGCGCTCGAATTCGGCGGAGATAATCTCGAAACCGTGTTCCTCGAGGTATTTCTGAATGTTGTTGAATTCCTCGAAGGCGCCATAGATGTCGACTTCCTCTTCGTCAGCCTCGATTTCATCGACTCCGTAGTCGATCAGTTCGAGTTCGAGATCTTCGAGCGATATGTCTTCGCGGGGTTTTACCTTGAACACGCTTTTGTGGTCGAACAGGAATGAAAGTGAGCCCTGAGTTCCGAGCGTGCCGCCATGTTTGGTAAAATATGAGCGGACGTTGGCGACCGTGCGGGTGTTGTTGTCGGTAGCGGCTTCGACAACGATTGCAATGCCGTATGGCCCGTAGCCTTCGTAGACGATTTCCTTATAGTCGCCCGACTCTTTGTCGGTAGCTTTCTTGATGGCGCGCTCAACAGTGTCTTTGGGCATATTGGCGGCCTTGGCGTTCTGCATAAGCACGCGCAGGCGGGGGTTGGTATCGGGGTCGGGACCGCCGGCTTTTGCGGCGATGGTGATTTCCTTACCGATGCGCGTGAAAGTGCGCGACATATTGCCCCAGCGTTTCAGCTTGCGAGCTTTGCGATATTCAAATGCTCTTCCCATTGTTGGAATTGATTATAATTGTTGTTGATGATTTCAGAGGTCAGGCTCAGCGGAGTTCGGCGTGGAGCTCGCGCTTGAGATTGGCGATGATTTTGTTCATTACGGCGTCGATCTGCTTGTCGTTGAGCGTCTTTTCGTCGTCCTGAAGGGTCATTGAGATCGCGTATGACTTTTTGCCGGCGGGCAGGTTCTTACCTTCGTAGACGTCGAAGAGTTCTACGTCGCGGAGAAGTTTCTTCTCGCTCCGGCCGACTACGGTCTCGATCATTGCCATTGTGACGTCGTTGCTAACCAGCAGGGCCAGATCGCGTTTGACGGGATGGGTCTTCGGAGGCATCGAAGCGCTTACATTATGTCCGATTGACAAATTTGCCAGTTCGTTCCAGCGCAGATCGGCGTAGGCCACCTGCTGGGAGATTTCGAAGCGTTTGAGAAGTGATGCGCTGAGAATGCCCATGGTTCCGAGCAACTTCCCGGAACGGGTCGTCAGCGACAGCGAAGCTTCGAAATCGGCTGTTGGTTCGGCATCGGGGGTGAGCTGGACGGCGTGGCTGTCAATGCCCATGCGGGTCAGTATGTTGAGCACGGCGGCTTTCAGGTCGAAGAAACTCGACGTTTCGGCCTGACGGGCCCAGTTGCCGTGGCGTATATTGCCGGTCAGCCAGAGCGAGAGGCGGGCTTCCTCGCGATAGGGAGCAAGGGGCGCCTCGGCGGTCGATGCTACGGCAGGATTGTTGAAGTAGACGTTGCCGAACTCATAGAAAGCGAGGTCGGGGCGGCGCCGGTTGATATTGCGCCCGAGGCTTTCGAGGCCGCCGTAGAGCAGTGTCTGGCGCATGACGCCGAGGTCCTGACTCAGCGGATTGAGCAGGGCCACACAGCGGTCGAGAGGCATGGTGGCATTGTCGGCATAGTATTTGACCGACGTCAGCGAGTTGTTGAGAATCTCGTTGAAGCCCTCGCCGGTCAGCTGATCGCTGATGCGGCGGCGCAGCTCGTTGTCGAGATCGGTATGGGTTTTGTAGCTCAGCGAAGCGTGGAGACGCGATTCGAATTCGACGTTGTTGTAACCGTAGATTCTGAGGATGTCCTCTATGACGTCGCACGGACGGCGGACGTCGACGCGGTAGGTGGGAACTTCGAGGTCGAGCTCTCCCTCTCTGCGTGAGGCAATGGCTATTTCGAGCAGTCCGAGAATCTTGTCGACAGTGTCGTGACCGATCTTTTTGCCTATGAGGCGGTCGACCGAGTCGTAACTGAGGGTGACGGGGTAGGGCGCTGTCGGAGCGGGATATATGTCGCAGACGGGGCCGCAGATTTCACCTCCGGCAATCTCTTTGACTAGCATGGCGGCGAGCTTGAGGGCATACATTGTGCCGTTGGGGTCGACACCGCGCTCATAGCGGAAGCTGGCGTCGGTCTGGAGGCCGTGGCGGCGCGCGGTCTTACGGATGTCTGTCGGGTTGAAGCAGGCGCTCTCGATGAATATGTCGGTTGTTGTCTCCGTCACGCCGCTGTCCATTCCGCCGAAGACACCGGCTATACACATCGGTTCACGCCGACCGTTGCAGATGCAGAGGTCTCGCTCGTCGAGTTTGCGCTCGACTCCGTCGAGCGTGGTGAACGGTGTGCCTGTCGGGCATTGCGCTACGATGATTTTTCCTCCTTCGATTTTGTTGAGATCGAAGCAATGGAGTGGCTGACAGAAGGCATGGAGGATATAGTTAGTTATGTCGACGATGTTGTTGATCGGGCGCACTCCGATAGCCGACAGGCGTGTGCGGAGCCATTCGGGGCTTTCGCCGACCTTGACGCCGCGCACGGTTATTCCCGAGTAACGCGGACAGGCTTTTGCGTCGGCAACCTCAACGGCGATGCCTCCGTCGGGGCGGTCGAGGGTGAATCCGTCGACCGACGGGCGGTGGAGCTGACGGGCGGTGCGGTGCATGGCCATCCATGCCGCCAGATCGCGGGCGACTCCATAGTGGCTTGCGGCGTCGATGCGGTTCGGGGTGAGGTCGACTTCGAGGACGTAGTCGCTCGTCAGTCCGTAATATTCGGAGGCGGGAGTGCCCGGACGGATGTCGTCGGAGATGACAATGATACCGTCGTGGTTTGTGCCGACGCCGATCTCGTCTTCTGCGCATATCATGCCGAACGATTCAACGCCGCGAATCTTTGATTTTTTGATCTTGAACTCCTTGTCGCCGTCGTAGAGAGTGGTGCCGACGGTAGCCACTACCACAGTCTGGCCCGCTGCGACATTCGGCGCGCCGCAGACAATCTGAGTGGCCTGCCCGTCGCCGAGGTCCACGGTTGTAATGTGCAGGTGATCGCTGTCGGGATGAGCCTCGCAGGTCAGCACCTTTCCGATGACGAGACCGCGGAGGCCTCCGCGAATCGATTCGACTTCTTCGACGGAGCCTGTTTCGAGGCCTATCGACGTCAGTGCGTCGGCAACCTCTTCGGCGGGCATTTCTATATCGAGATATTCTTTGAGCCAGTTCAGTGAAATATTCATCGTTGGGATGGGTTGGATGGGAATAGTGACTTTTCGGCCGCAAAGTTACACAATAATATATGAAAGCGCCAAAAAAAGTTTCTTTGGCGGATTGGCGGGCTACGCCGCTGATGCTTCGGACACTTTTCGGTTGGATATTTGTTTGGATTTATTAACTTTGCGGACGTATAAACTTCAAATCTATCACAATTCATGAAAAAATCTATTTTTGCAGCGATTTTATCGCTTGTATCGGTTTTGTCGGCATCAGCTATCGGGCCGGATGTCTTCAACCATATCGGATTTGGTGCCAGCGTTGGCCTGACCGGCATAAGCATTGAGGCTGCCACCCCGATCACACGCTTCGTTCAGATGCGCGCAGGTGTGTCGATAATGCCCGGCATTAAGTTCGGCGTTCATGACATCGATGTCAATTATACGTCGCCCTTAAACACTCAGGAGTCGACGACCGTTGATCTGGACGGCAATCTGAAACGTGTTCAGGGACAGGTTATTTTCAATGTCTACCCCATACCGATGAAGTCGCTGTATGTTGCTGTGGGTGCATATTTCGGCGGCTCGACGATTGTCGACATCAAGGGAAGCAGTCCTGCTCTTGCTGGCATGAACGGAGCCGAAGTGGAAATCGGTGACTATACTCTTCCGGTTGACAATGAAGGTAAGGTCAACGGCGGCATCAAGGTCAACGGCTTCCGACCGTATTTCGGTATAGGCTGGGGACGGGCAGTGCCGGGAAAACTGGTGAATTTCGAAGTGGAGCTCGGCGTGCAGATTCATGGAACGCCGAAACTTTATACTGATTACGGGGAAATCGGCGTAAGCACTGATTTTGGCGACGACACTTTCCAGAAAATCATGGACAAGGTCAAAGTTTATCCGAACCTCGCGTTCAGAGTTAATTTCCGCGCTTATTAAACTATTATTTATATGAAAAAAACTCTAATTGCCGCTTTTATGGCTGTTGTGGCCTTCACGGCGTCGGCCCAGGTTCCGGCAGACCTTACGGTGAAGATCCCTGACTGGAAACAGGTCGCTTTTTCGCGTGCGGGTGGCGCGCGGGCGTATAAGACGGCGTCAAGCTCGGCCCCATTCTGTGTTTATAATCCCAAGTCGTTCGACGGCGAGGGGAGTCCGACTAAGGTTGCCTACTGGGGAAAAGCCGCCAAGGGACTTCGTGAGCTGCGTTTCAGCGGTTCTACTCCTGTCGTTGGCAAGACGGCCGGATGGCTTAATCTTTATCGGGTAGGGCCTAAACACAGCGACGGATGGGTTATGGCTAATGTGGTCAAAGTGGCTGACAAGGTTGATATTACCCCTCAGCTTATCGCCGAGGATCCGGGTCTGAAAGATTTCTACGGACTGACGGTTTTCATGCTCTATCGCGCCGACGAGCAGACTGCCGACATTTTCTTCGGGCGCCTTGACAACGGCATGCTGGGATTTCCTTATGCCGTAGAGTCGGTGACTTTCAGCGACTCGGAAGATGGGAAATGCTCGCTCGGAGAGAATGATGATTATGTCTATATTAATCTGACTCCGGCGCAGAAAGGGCAGGGAGGCGCTCCGGTTATGAAGCAGATTCCCGACGATGTCATCGCACAGCTGGCCGATATGGCGCAGCCGGTGAAGCGGCCTCTGGTGTTTGTGCTGACGACGTCAGGCGTCGCAACGACCAACCTCTGAATCTACGCTGATGGCCAGCGGGGCGATTGCGCGAGCGGTTCCGGTGGCCAGAAAGAGAACGCAGCGGGCAATCTCGGCGGGTAACAGTCTGTCGGGATTGACGCTGTGGCGTCCGCTGTGGTCGGGCTGCGAACCAACGTATACGTCGGCCTGAACTCCGGGCAGGTCGATTGCTACCGACGAGCTTGTCGAGCCATAGCGCGCTGCGAAATGTTCGCGGGCATTGCCTGCGTCGGGGTCGTATGTGGCGCCTGTCGCTCCGGCGAGGTTCATGGCGTCGCGCCTGCTACAGTTTTTAACTGTGAAATATACCGGCCGACTGTCGGCAGTAAGGCTACTGACTATAGCGGCGACAACGGGCGTCATCTCGCCGGCGGCGACGAACACGGGCTCTCCGGTCTGGCGGCGCGGCAGCGAAAGACGTCGCCGCGACACTGGGCCGCGGCGATAGTCTTCCATTTTCTTTTCGAGATAGTTGTCGGCCATCGATGTTACTCCATGAGCTTGCGATAGCGTCGGCGCACGGGCTCTTTGCCTCCGTTGTGGGCTCGTTTGAATTCTTCGTAGTCGCTATAGGAGCCTTCGTAGAAAACAACGTTGCCTTCGCCTTCAAACGAGAGGATATGAGTGCAGATTCGGTCGAGGAACCAGCGGTCGTGACTGACGACAACAGCGCATCCGGCGAAGTCGTCGAGACCTTCTTCGAGGGCGCGCAGGGTGTTGACGTCGATGTCGTTGGTAGGCTCGTCGAGAAGAAGTACGTTGCCTTCCTGTTTCAGCGCCATGGCAAGGTGCAGACGGTTCCGCTCGCCGCCGCTGAGCACTCCGATTTTCTTCTCCTGATCAGCGCCGGTGAAGTTGAAGCGCGACAGATAGGCTCGGGCGTTGATGTCGCGGCCGCCCATGCGGAATGTCTCGGTGCCTTGACTTATGACTTCATAGACGGTTTTGTCGGGCAGAAGGTCGTGGTGGTTTTGGTCGACGTATGCGATTTTCACTGTTTCACCGACATCGAAGGTTCCGGCGTCAGGCGTCTCCTGACCCATGATGAGTCGGAAAAGGGTTGTCTTTCCGGCTCCGTTGGGGCCGATGACGCCGACGATTCCGTTGGGAGGCAGAACGAAGTTGAGATTGTCGAAGAGCTGTTTCTTCCCAAAAGACTTTGCCAGTCCATGGGCCTCGATAACCTGATTTCCGAGGCGCGGGCCGTTGGGGATGAAGATCTCGAGCTTCTCTTCGCGGGCTTTCTGGTCTTCGTTGAGAAGACGGTCATAGCTGTTGAGTCGGGCTTTTCCTTTTGCCTGACGGGCTTTCGGAGCCATGCGCACCCATTCGAGCTCGCGTTCAAGAGTCTTGCGGCGTTTCGACGCCTGTTTCTCTTCCTGAGCCATGCGCTTGGTCTTCTGGTCGAGCCAGCTCGAATAGTTTCCTTTCCATGGGATTCCCTCACCACGGTCGAGCTCGAGAATCCAACCGGCCACATGGTCGAGGAAATAGCGGTCGTGGGTGATGGCGATGACAGTGCCGGGATACTGGCGCAGGTGCTGCTCAAGCCAGTCGATCGACTCGGCGTCGAGATGGTTGGTAGGTTCGTCGAGAAGCAGAATGTCGGGTTGCTGGAGAAGAAGACGGCAGAGAGCCACGCGGCGGCGTTCACCGCCGGAGAGGGTGGCGATTGTCTGATCGTCGGGCGGACACTGGAGCGCGTCCATGGCGCGCTCGAGCTTGCTGTCGATATTCCAGGCGTCGGCAGCGTCGAGATGGTCCTGCAGTTCGGCCTGACGCGCGATAAGGGCCTCCATCTTGTCGGGGTCTTCGAGGACATCGGGGTCGGCAAAGGCTTCGTTGACCTTGTCGAATTCGGCCAGCATGTCCATAACGGGCTTCACTCCCTCGCGCACAACTTCAATGACGGTTTTGTCGGGATCGAGCTGAGGATCCTGCTCGAGATAGCCGACAGTGTAGCCCGGCGAGAAAACAACCTCGCCCTGATAACTCTTGTCGATTCCGGCTATAATCTTCAGCAGAGTCGACTTCCCGGCGCCGTTAAGGCCGATAATGCCGATCTTGGCTCCGTAGAAGAATGAGAGATAGATATTTTTAAGGACTTGTTTCTGTGGCGGGTAGATTTTGCTTACGCCCACCATCGAGAAGATAATCTTTTTGTCGTCGGCCATAGAAATGGTTGATTATTGAGATTTCAAACTATCGGTTAATTGAAATTAATGGCGCATTCCGCCACGTTTTGGCTGAGCGTAGCGCACGGGATAGCCTGCACGTATCTTGCCTTCGGCAAGGTTGCGCAGCTTGTTGCGGATCAGCTGCTTGCGGATAGCGGAGATGTGATCGGTATAGACCTTCCCCTCGAGATGGTCACATTCGTGCTGGACTATTCTTGCCAGAAAGCCTGAGATTTCCTCTTCGTGAGGCTCGAAATTCTCGTCGAGCCAGCTGAGCCTGATATGATGGACACGCTTAACGGCCTCACTGAGTCCGGGAAGACTCAGGCATCCTTCGGTGCAGGTTTCTTCGGGGCCTTCAAGCACCTCTATTTCCGGATTGACGAGAACCAGTTTCCGACCCTTGCATCCGGGATCTTCGTCGCCCATGACGTCGGCATCGATAACGACCAGACGGATATTGCGTCCGATCTGCGGAGCTGCAAGACCGACTCCTTCGGAGGCGTACATGGTTTCGAACATATCGGCTACAAGTTTTTTCAGCTCGGGATAGTCGTTCGGCACGTCTTCGCTGACGCGCCGAAGTACCGGATGACCGTAGATATAGATAGGTAATATCATTGCATTGATTTATATTGTTGGCTGTCAAGAAAGTCCGATAGGATTATTGTGGCTGCGATCTCATCGACAACAGCCTTGTCGCGTCGGCGCATTTTCGGCATACCGCCGTCGATCATAGCCCTATGGGCCAATACCGACGTGAAACGCTCGTCGAAAAAAACAACAGGCATCGATGGCAATGCGCGCCGCAGGGCCGCAACGCCGGGACGGATGTAGCGCATCGATTCGCTGTCGTTGCCGCGCATATCGCGTGGTTGGCCTACGACGATCATATCGACGTCGTTCTCAGTGGTATAGCGCCTGAGCCACGCTGTCAGTTCCGATGTGGAAACTGTAGCGATGCCCCCCGGCACGAGCCGGAGAATATCAGTGGCGGCAATTCCGCAACGGCGCCTCCCGTAATCGATAGCAACAATCCTACCCATAACCGGTTATTTCCGGCAAAATTACAAAAAAGCGGCCACACCCGCAATTGCCCGGCTCATTTCAGAAAATTGTTCGGGAAATTCTCACTACCTTTGTGCACATCATGATTCAGGAAAACGACACAATCTGCGCCGTCGCCACCGGAGGCGTGGCCCCATCAGGTATCGCGGTAGTTCGCCTCAGCGGCCCCGATGCCATAGCCATAGCCGACACGGTCTGGAAAGGACGACGCCTTGCCGATTCGAAATCCCACACCGCTCATTTCGGAGCCATCTTCGATCCCGCCGATCATCTGCGGCTCGACGAGGCTGTAGCCACGCCCTTTATCGGCCCGAACTCGTTTACAGGTGAAAACACCGTGGAGTTTTCGGTCCACGGCTCGCTCTGGCTCCAGCGCACTCTCGTTGATATCCTCTGCCGCCAGGGCGCCCGACTCGCCGAACCGGGGGAATTCACGCGCCGCGCATTCCTCAACGGACGTATCGACCTCGCGCAGGCTGAAGCTGTGGCCGACGTGATAGCATCTACCTCGGCAGCGGCCCACCGCCTCGCCCTCAGCCAACTCAGCGGAGAATTCTCACGGCGCCTCGATAAGCTGCGTGAGGATCTGACAGAGCTTGCCGCTCTGCTTGAACTTGAGCTCGATTTCAGTGAGGAAGACGTAGAGTTTGCCTCCCGAAAAAAACTCGCCGAATCAGCTTCGGCAACTCTCTCCGAACTCAACCGGCTGCATGAGTCATTTGCAACGGGTGACGCTCTGCTCCACGGGATTAAAGTCGCCATAGTCGGACCGACAAACGCCGGCAAGTCGTCGCTCTTGAACGCACTTCTCGGGACTGAAAGAGCCATCGTCAGCGATATTCACGGAACGACCCGCGATATTGTGGCCGAGACTCTTCAGCTCGGAGGATTCACCTTCCGGCTTATGGACACCGCCGGATTGCGCCAGTCCGACGACCCAATCGAGCAGATTGGCATATCGCGTTCACGCGAGGCTGCCGCCGAAGCCGCAATCATCTTATCGGTAAGCTCGCCTGATACCGATGACGAGCCCCTTCCTCCGACATCAGCCAGAATAATCAGAATCGCTTCGAAAGCCGATCTCGGAAAGGACGCTGACTCCGGCGCCATAGCGATCAGCACCCGTACCGGCGAAGGGCTTCCGGCCCTTCGTGACGCACTTATCGACGCGGCGCGCCAGCTTACAGCCGACGCGGATGCCGACGTCATCGTGACGAACGCGCGCCATGCCGAATCGATCTCCCGAGCCGCCCAAGCCTTGTCGCGAGTAGTCGACGGTCTCAACTCAGGCCTCAGTGGCGACCTCGTGGCCCAGGATCTCCGCGAAACCACCCACCACCTAGCCTCCATAACCGGCGCCATCACCACCCCCGCCATCCTCTCCACCATATTCTCGCGTTTCTGCATCGGAAAGTAATTAGTTGATTATCAATAATTTATATTGATAGCAATTGACTGTTACTGAGCGACAAAACTTAACTCTTACAAGAACGCCTAATGCTGATAACTGTCAGTGTTAGGCGTTTTTATGCACCATTTTGTACGGATTTTGTACGACAGCGACTCATTTCACCCCAAGCGTCAGCAAGGTGGTGGAGAATGTGGTACGTCACGGTACGTCGTGATACGCCATGATACGATTAGTAACGAAATTAACACGTATGACATGAGTAGCAACATCAAAGTTGAGAGAATCTGCGAATGGTGCGGAAAGAAATTTATCGCCCAGACCACAGTCACACGCTTCTGCTCGAAGCGGTGTTCGGAACGCTCGTATAAGGAGAGATTCCGTCAGAAGAAGATGGCCGTCTCAAATCAAGAGACTGCCACAAATGCCGCCAACAATAAATGGAAGGACAAAGATTTTCTGACTCCGACCCAAGCGGCTGAATTGTTGGGCATCGGTAGAATGTCAATCTATCGCTATATCCGGAATGGAAAAATCAAAGTCGTCAGATTCGAGCGAAAGACACTCATCAGCAAAGCCGACATTCAGGCGATGTTCGATTTTCTCTCACCGAAAGAAAGTGAGCCAAAAAAGACCACTGAGAAAAAAGGAAAGTCCCTTTCCGACTTTTACACCCGCGCCGAGATTCGGGAGAAATTCGGGGTCAAGGATTCGTGGATTTACAAAGTGGTCGCCGAGAACAATGTACCAAAGATCATTCTTCGTGGCAAGGCTTATTTCAGCAAAAGTCATATCGACCGACTTTTCTCAACGAGAAAGGAGAATTCGGAAATTACGGAGTGGTATTCGGTTGAGGATATTCAGGAAAAATATGGCATGACACTCTCGGCTATTTACACTCTGGTCTCCAAAATCGGAATTCCGAAACGCAAGGAGGGGTCGAAGGTGTATTACTCCAAATATCACTTCGATGTGGCGAAAGGTGCCAAATCAGCTGAGGATGTGGAGTTTATCTCAGTGCCCGAAGCCATAGAAAAATACACGCTGACACGCGACCAGCTGTATCACTACGTCAAGACATACAAGATAACCAAGCTCCGATGCGGCAAGTATGTCAAGTTGAACGCCAAAGAGTTAGAGGCATTGTTCAACCCTGAGATTCAGTTATAATCCGGTGATTTTTCTCACCGGGCAACCACCATTTACCTTTGTACCTTATAATTCAAAACAGCATAATATGGAATCAGCAACCATCACCAAAGTGACTCTCCGTCAGGAGAAACTGCGTAGCGGCAAATTGTCGCTCTACCTTGACTACTACCCACCCATCTGGAATCCGCACATCAAGAAGATGTCGCGGCGCGAGTTCCTCGGCCTCTATCTCATCGGCAAACCGAAAGACAAGTTCGAGCTTGATTACAATGAGGAAATCATGCTCAAAGCCCGTGGCATCCGTGCGACCCGTGAACTTGCAATAATCAACGAGGAGTTCGGATTCCTCGACCGCACCAAGAGACAGGCGGACTTCCTTGAATATTTCGAGAACAAGACCAAAGAGAAATATCAGAAATGGGAAATCGTGTATAAGCATTTCAAGGACTTCTGTAATGGCAGATGCCTCATGAAAGACGTGACCATCGGACTGTGCAACGACTTCCGCACCTACATTCTCAAAATCCGTGTCAAACAGTCCGGCAATATCATATCACGCAACTCTGCCGCCGGATATTGGTCTACATTCCGAGCCCTGCTGAAGATAGCGTATAAGGAGGGCTGGCTGAAAGAGAACGTCAACGACTATCTCGACAGCATCGAATGGGAGGATCCGAAAATCAACTATCTCGAAATCGAGGAGGTGAAGCGCCTCGCTGCCACTCCCTGCAAAGTAGATGTACTAAAACGGGCATCGCTCTTCGCCTGCATGACCGGGCTTCGTATCAGCGATATTCTTCAGCTCCGATGGGAGAATATCGAAGTATCTCCCGACGGCGGCTACTGTATGCGTATCCGTACTCAGAAGACCAAGACGCAGGCGACATTACCGTTGAGCGATGAAGCTCTGTCGTATTGCGGAGAACCTGGACATGGCATGATATTCAGAGGGCTGAGTCGCGCTCATACACGCGAGCCATTCAAGAAATGGCTCAAAGATGCCGGCATCAAAAAGAAAATCACCTTCCACGGGCTGCGTCACACCTACGCTACCTTGCTGATAACCAACGGTACTGACATCTACACCGTCAGCAAGATGCTTACGCACAAAAACGTAGCCACGACGCAGATCTACGCCGAAGTCGTGAATCAGAAAAAGCGCGATGCCGCCAACTCAATCACCCTCAAATGATTGATAAGGTTAAAGCTCAAAGCAGGCACCGCAAAAACACCGATCAAAACACCACAAAAACACCGATTTGTGAATCATCATCATCATCATAACCTGTTTACGCAGAAAGCTACGCGATGCCGCTAAAATTCAATTATCCTGAAATAAAATAATTAGCATATAAGCTAATAATCTCGAAATTTTGTTATATCTTTGTAGACGAATTATGGGTAAGAAAGTAAAAATAGAGCCTGTGAGGTCTTCCGAATCGGCAAGCCTCTACACCATCATCTTTGAGGATGGTGATATGTCGGAGTTCGCAAAATTCCTTAACCGCTTCAAGGACAATGGCAAACTCCAGCATGACTATCAGCTGATTCTGTATGCCCTGCAAAAAATTCTGGAAAATGGAGTGCAGGAACGATATTTCCGTCCCGAGGGGAAATATGCAGACAGAGTATGCGCACTCCCGATTGACTCAGGCAAACTGAGATTATATTGCCTGAGAATTTCGGATAAAATATTGATTCTTGGTAATGGAGGTATTAAGCAAACAAAGACATACAATGAGAATCAGGAACTCAATGGTTATGTCATGGATCTTCAGAAATTTGATGCGCTATTAAAAGCTGCTGAGAAAGAAGGATCCATCATTGTCGAGGAAACAGTCCTGAATGGAATAACCGATAAAACATTTGAGTTATGAAAACGACTGCCCAACTATTTGATGAATGTCTTGCCACCGTTCAGAACGATGTCAAGATGGAACTTGATATGTCGTTTGCCCTTGCCGATAAGATTGACATGATTCTTCGTGAAAAGAATATCAGTCAGAAACAGTTGGCAAAAAAGATGGGCAAGACTGAAGCAGAAGTATCTCGATGGCTTGGAGGCACTCATAATTTCACACTGAGAACGATAGCAAAGATTTCCGATGCTCTCGGCGTCAAACTTTTAACCATATAGTGTGATGGAAAGCAATACCTCTAATCACGATGACAAGATAATGCATTGCTCAACTTTCGACGAGCTTCTTGATGCAGAATATGGCAAGCCCGGCACCTCGGAGCGGGAACAGTTCGACGCTGATGCGGCGGCGTTCTGTCTGGCAGAGACACTCAAAGAAGAACGTCTCAAAGCCGGACTAACCCAACAGCAGCTCGCCGAGCGTATCGGTACGAAGAAAACCTATATCTCCCGGCTGGAAAACGGCAAAGCTGATGTCCAGCTCAGCACCCTATTCCGAATCTTTGAGGGTCTCGGCAGAAGGGTATCTTTGACCATCCTGTAAATAGACAATAATCTTCAGACCGGCTCAAAAAATCGCACAAAATAGTCGTAGTTTGAGCTATTATTGCTATATTTGCAACCTAATAGATGCAAGTACGACTATGGAAGAGAATATATACATGTTACCTGACAGTGAAATCCGCCGTCGGCTGGGACAAAAAATAAGGCATCTGCGACTCCGACAGAACTTCACTCAGACATCACTCGCAGAACAGGCGCAAGTCTCATTGACGACACTAAAGAGAATCGAGAAAGGCGATATAAGCTATTTCGATTCCCTGATGCGCGTGCTTCGCATACTTGGCGAACTGGATGTGTTCTCGTCACTCATTAAGGAAGATGAGATGAGTCCCAATGAATATTTCGAGTTTGTCGAAGCAAGCAAGAAGAAGCAGCGCAAACGCGCAAGTGGTAACAACAAGACCAACACACAACCTAATACCCAGGAATCAGAATGGTAGATATAGCAAGAGTTAACTTATATGGTCAACCCGTCGGGACATTCCGATGGGACAACAACCGCCAGCTGGCAAAGTTCGAGTATGCCGAAAGCTTCATAGGCAAAGGTCTTGAACCCTCGCCGATTCTAATGCCTGTACGTCAGGGAAGGATATATTCATTCTCCGAGATAGGTCGTGAGACGTTCAAGGGGCTTCCCGGTATGCTTGCCGATTCATTGCCCGATACTTACGGACGAGCATTGTTCGACCGCTGGCTTGCGCTGACCGGGCGTAGCAGCGGGAACGCTGTGGAGACGTTATGTTTTCTTGGGAAACGCTGTATGGGAGCGTTGGAGTTTGAACCGGCCATGGATGCGCCCTATGGTCCCGATGTCAGAATAGAACTTGATTCCCTTGTTGAAGTGGCAAGCGAAGCACTGTCGGAAAAGGAAGAATTTGGTGCTAATCTTGAAGAGGACAAGAAGGCGGCAATAGCCGAAATAGTGCGACTTGGTACCTCTGCCGGAGGACAGAGAGCGAAAGCCATCATAGCCTACAATCCATCGACCGGGGAAGTTCGTTCAGGACAGATTGAAGCTCCGGAAGGCTTTGACTATTATCTGATAAAACTCGACGGTGTAACCGCTGAAGCCGGATTCAGGGAAACTCAGAATTTCGGCCGACTGGAATACTCTTTCTATCGGCTTGTAAAGGAATGCGGCATAGAAATGTCTGATAGCAGTCTGATTGAGGAGAATGGACGCGCCCATTTTCTCACCAAGCGTTTTGACCGCCGGAATGGTGAGAAAATCCACATGCAGACCCTCTGCGGCATAGCGCACTATGACTACCGCAATCCCCGTTCATACTCTTACGAGCAGGCGTTCAACGTGATGAGAGCATTGAGACTGCCATACTCACAGGCGCAGGAAATGTATCGTCGCATGGTATTCAATGTTGTAATCCGCAATCAGGATGACCACACAAAAAACATATCCTTCCTTATGGACAGACAAGGGAAATGGACTCTTTCGCCGGCATACGACATGGGATTTGCCTATAATCCGAAGGGTGGATGGACAGCACAGCACCAGATGTCAATAAACGGAAAGTTTGACGACATCACCCGCCAAGACCTTTTGGAATTTGCGAGACACAACAATATAAAGGAAGCTATTGAAATAATTGACCGTATTGCCGAAGTGTCTTCACGCTGGCCTCTCTTGGCAAGGGAATGTGAAGTTCCCCAGCACATGATAGATGCCATTATGCCGAATTTGAAGCTCTCTATATAATACATCCTTCTTCGCAAAGATTTCTATAATCTTGAAAATATATCCTGACAAAGACAAAGCATTTCCAAATCCTGCGATTCCGAGCATTTGCTACATAAAAAATGTGGTGAAGAATCCGAGAATCATTATCGGAGATTATACATATTACGATGATATAGACGGAGCCGACAGATTTGAGGAACACGTTACACATTTCTATGAGTTCATCGGTGATAGGCTGATAATCGGTAACTTTTGCGCCATTGCTAAGGGAGTTACTTTTATTATGAACGGCGCCAATCATCGGATGGATTGCGCCACCACCTATCCTTTCTACATAATGGGAGGAGATTGGGGAGGTGCGATTGCTCCGGTAATGGATGAATTGCCGCTCAAAGGTGACACAGTCATCGGCAATGATGTGTGGATCGGGCAAAATGTGACAATCATGCCCGGCGTGCATATTGGCGACGGAGCCATAATCGGCACAAATGCCACGGTTGCCTCCGACATTCCTCAATATTCGATAGCCGTGGGCAATCCGGCAAAAGTCATACGCCGCAGATTTGACGATGAAATGATAGACCTGTTGGAGCGTCTACAATGGTGGAACCGTCCCATTGAAGAGGTTGATACATTGATTCCTATACTCTCAAATCCAGATATAGCCCAGGCAAAAATTGATATAGCGGAATATCTCCGCATTCAATACGATTAAATTATGGCCTTACCTGAACGAACAAAACAGTGGGTTAAATTGTCTATAAAGACGTAAAAATCTTTAATCCACTATTTGTTTATGAAGGAAACGCCCCAGCGCTTGAGGAGCTACGCTCCCCCTACCCGGGACAAAATTTTTATATGGAGTGCCGTGATTGCCGGATGCGGTATCATGGCTTTACTTGGTCGCCATGCCGCCATAACCCGTTTCGGCACTGACGAATTTACCGGCAATGTTCTCTTTGCCGTTTTCTTTGTCCTCACAATCGGTCTATATTGCGGATTCCAATCGGCAATCGAAAGTCTGTTTGACCGTATCTACCGTAAAAAGCAGAGAGTTGCCATAATGAGCACACCTGCCGGAGAAGAAATTGAGGTCACAGTTGTTGATGAACCTCAGAGCAAAATGGATTTTTCCGCGCTCGTTGAAAATACGGCTGTTGAAGAAGAGCAATATTTTACCGACGATGATTATCCGGAAGATTACAGCGGCGGCGAAATCGTTGAGGATAAAGAAACCGATGAAGCCGAATATATCCTTATAGATGGCAAAAAAGTCTATGAAGGACCTATTGACGTTGATGATGTCGTGTTCGTAGAACTCGAACATAATATCCGTGAATACAGCAGTTTGCAGGAGCGCATAGAGGCTCGCGGCGAATATCCTTATTTCGAGGATTACATTGGCGGCCATTCAGTAGAGGAAGTGACCGAGTCTGATGCCCTTTATAATGAATGGGTAAGCCTCCAGCCCAAACATATCAGGAAAGAGCTGGAACTCGGCATATATCGAGTACGCGCCTACCCCAAGTTCAACGACAGTATCGGCTGTTTCACGAAGACGGCGAAAGAAAAACGCATCAAGGAGGATAACGGCAATATCCGTATTGAGGAGTGGGAAGAGGAAGCGTATATCTCCGCTGATGGCGATGTCTATTACTCCGACCAACTGGAGGCCGCTATCAAGGCTCTGAAATCAGACAAGGAACAGTCGGAACTCCAGATGAAGCTTCTCTCACAGCATGAACTGTGCAATGCCGCCCACGAGGAACTCAAAGAGGAGGATCTGAAATTCAGCATGGCACAGATTGAGTTTCTCTGTGCGTACATCACCCACATGATGCAGCCATATCTTGATGCAGACGAATTACAGAAGTTGCACCATAACGCCAAAATCTGGACGGTTCATGAAATGCCACCGTTCACGCCGGTGAATCTGCGGAGCAACCATCTGACAAAAGAAGACCTGAAACATCTCGGTTACAACGTCGGCAAATTCCTCAGACTCCAAGGCGGTGTCATCGCCCGCTTTGTCAAGAAGGTTTTCGAGAAGCCTTTTGAGAGCACACAGATCCGAACCATCGAGCAGAAACTACGGGAGAGCAAATCCACAAAAGAAAGAATCCCCATCCATACCCGCGACCAGATGGAAAAGCTGTTCAAGCATTTCCAACGTTACGGCAACATCAACTTAGACATACTTAACAGAGCCTGAAGATAGCTCTATTCTGTCATTTCAGCGGATAACAATGGCGCATCGCCGGAGTTGTCCGCTTTTTCATTATCACGACTGAATATTAAACTGATTTTCTATATATTCAAACAAATCAGGATTATTGCACATGGGATGTTGAAGGCTCCGGCCACCTTTGAAACCGTGTTTCTTCAATAAATCCTCATCCAAGGCATCCCCATTATATTCCTGAATTGCCTCTAATCGCCAAGTTATATCATTAGGCGCACTTTCAACCCAGTATTCACTGTCAGATCTTTCTTCAATGCCGGTTACCACGGTCTTGAAAATAATTCTACGTTCCGCTGAACTAAACACATATACAATATCACCAATAGCAAAATTATTTCGCTCTTTTTTCCAACTTATAAAGCCTGTTTCAGCTAAAGAAGCATAATGATTGCATCGTTTCGCATTTGCAAAAACGAGCCAGTGCTTATTGGTATGATTATTAGACGATGTTTTCATTATGCAAATTTAGCTCTTTTTACGGACTTTATCACTATCTATTGTCATCACAATTACAATTAGAAGAGATAATCCAAAATCACCACAAAATCACCTCATTCCTCAAATTTTCACCACACAAAACATTTCGTCTTTTTAGTATTGTCTCTCAGTGGGTTAACACTTGCTTTGTGGTTATTTTGATGCAGTGAGAATGGTTAATTTGATAACCGCTAACTCACTACTTTACTTTGCGTTACAATTTCAGAATAACTTCTTAAACACATAATAAAATGGAAGCATCCACAATCACCTTCGACCAGCTGCCCCACGTGGTAGGCGGTCTCTCCGAGAAACTCGACCGAGTGCTTGAACTGCTTGAAAAGGCAGGTTTCACCGGCCACTCCAAACAGTCCAAGCCCTCGCGTAGACTCGTGTATGCGAAAGAGGCTTGCCAGATAATAGGCAAGTCACTTTCGAGTCTCTACCGCGGCATCAAAGCTCCGAATGACCCCATTCCGAGCTATAAGCGCGGCAAACTCCTCTATTTTTATGAGGATGAGCTATACGCATGGATTGAGAACGGACGCAAACATTCCGTCGCACCCTCTCTCGCTGAAACTGCGGCGGCTATAACTGCCGGAATGAAACGCCGTCCCCGTGGAGGATATAACTTCTGAGCCTATGGAAAAGAATATTACCACTGACTCAGTAATCAGCGCACTGATGAATCACATCAAGACATCCGATAGTGATTTCCCGGTACATGTGTTCCCCGCCAAGATGCAACGGATCATCCTCGAACTCAACACCACCTGCGGTTTCCCGATTGACTACACGGCATCGGCTATGATTGCCGCAATATCTGTGGCAATCGGCAATACCCACCGCGTAGAAGTGAAACGCAGCTGGCAAGAATCGGCAATCGTGTATATCGCGATTGTCGGACGCCCCGGAGATTGCAAATCACATCCGCTTACATTCGTGATGCGCCCGCTGGTCAATGCCGACTGGAAAAACAATCAGGAGTTTCAGAAAAAGCATTGCGAATATCAGCAGGCTATAGCGATGAGCCGAAAGGAACGAATCAGTGCCGGACTGGAAGAATTTCCGAAAGAGCCTAAGCGTCTGCGTTACCTCGTGTCGGACGTGACGCAGGAGGGTCTCAGTGCCATCCACTCCCATAATCCTCGTGGATTATGCCTTTGGGTTGATGAACTGTCGGCATGGTTCAAGAACTTCACCCGCTACAACACCGGCTCGGAAGAACAATTCTGGCTTTCGGCTTTCAACGGCAGCACAACAATGTCGGACCGCAAGAATTGTCAGAACTCCATCTTCATCAAGCGTCCGTTCATCTCGGTGGTCGGAACAATCCAAAAACGTCTGCTCACCGAACTCGCCAACGGAGAGAGAGCCGCCAACGGTTTCATAGACCGCATACTCTTTGCAATGACCAAGAGCAACGGCAAGCCGAGATGGAACGAGGATGAAGTGCGCGACGATCTCGACCGTGAATGGGAGCGCATACTCAACCGACTTCTTTCGGTGGAGTGTGTGGTCAACGAGGAAAAGGAGCCAATTCCCACTGTCATGCGGTTCACTGCGGATGCCAAGCGCAGACTCTATGAATGGCAACATGAGAATGCCGCACTATGCGACAACGAGATGAGCGATAATGTGGTCAGCTTCTTCTGCAAACTCGAAATCTATGTGCTCCGATTCTGCCTTATACTCCGATTGGTTCGCTGGGCTGTCAGTGATAAAGAGCCGCGCCCCTCATACATCGAAGATGACGACGTGGCAGGAGCGATAGAATTGGCTGAATATTTCCGAAGCAATGCGCTCAGCGTACTCACCTGCATCAGCGAGGAGAAATTGAATGAACTGCACCGCACCGTGTATGAGCATCTCACCGAGGAATTTTCAACCGCCGACGGTATCCGTATAGCCGAGCGGTTCGGGATGAAAGACCATACATTCAAGATGTTCCTCACCCGCAATCTCAACACTCTCTTCCGTCGTGTACGCCAAGGGTGGTATAAGAAGCTGTCTTGTTACTCCACTAACAAAGTTACTTCCGATGAACAGAATTGATGATGCAATGGTAGCGGCCACCATGCGTGGCTACGACAGAAACAATCTGTTCGCTTTCGTGGCGGCGATAATCGGAAGTGAAGAAGCACAGCGGTTGATGGAAATGTATCGCGTAGGCACATCGAAGCATTGGCAAGGTGCCACGGTGTTCTGGCAAATCTCGGCTGACGGTAACGTCCGTGGTGGTAAGATTATGCTGTATGACCGATTGACCGGACATCGTGTGCAGGAACCGTTCCCCCACATCAACTGGGTACACTCAGTGTTAAGATTGCCCGATTTCAAGTTAACCCAATGTTTCTTCGGTGAGCATCTGCTCCCATACATCCGCGACAAACCGGTTGCCATTGTGGAGAGTGAAAAGACGGCAATACTCGCAACCCATTACCTCCCGCAATATCTGTGGCTCGCCACAGGCGGCAAGTGCAGTTGTCTCAACCGCGAGGCAATCAAGGCACTTCGAGGCAGAGAGGTGATGCTTGTGCCCGACCTTAACGCTACCGACGATTGGCGCAAGAAACTGACGCTATTCGATGATTCGGGAATAAAGGCAACTCTGTTTGAATCGCTTGAACAGATGGCTACCGATGAGCAGCGTGAACAAGGTCTCGACATTGCGGACTTCCTGATAGCCGAGCAAACTCCACACGGCATCCTTGAACAAATGATGCAACGAAATCCGGCATTGCGACAACTCGTTGACGCGCTACAGCTGGAACTCGTAGGCATCGAAGAATACAAACCGAGCGAAAGCTCACTAAAATCTGAATAAAATGGCACAATCAAAAATCTCAAATCCTCAGTCATCCGAAATGACTGGTATGTCTAACAATTCAATTTTCTCTGAAACTATGGAAAATCCTACCAACCCCGAAGTTCAGCCCGTCGCTGAACAGAGCGAAACCGCTCAGCCCAAGTCAACCCGTCCCACCGCCAAGCAGCGCAAGAGCGAACTTGAAGATTACCGAACCGCTTTCTTTGCCCCGATTAAACTCGGCAAGGACAACAAGCATCAGGTAGCCATCAGCAATGACACGTTTGACCGTGTCGAGCGCACTGCCCGATTCTTCGGCGGTCCCGGTTACAGCGTCAGCAACTTTGTCGAACACATCATCAATGAACACCTCGACAATAACGCCGCCAACTATGAAGGCTGGTTCACTCTAATCAGTAAATCGTTCTGACCACTGCCCCTCGGCAGTGAAAATGGCGAAGCCATCGGCAGCGCCGGTATCCGGATATTCTGTCAAGAATAGGAGGATAGCAAGGTAGTGGCAATGTAAACATTTCCGACCTTGCATCCTCCGTTACCGGGCGGCTAGAGTCCGTTCCCGATGGTCACAATGTCAAATTCCAAAATTCCAAGACAATGACTTTCACAAAAAGAAAGAAGGCTCCTCCGGGAGCAACCGAGAAGTCCGGCAAGTCATACGTTGTCAGTGTAAGGCTCAATGAAGAACAGTATCAGACCGTGCAGGAGAACTGTCGAAAATCCGGTAGAAAGCTATCCGACTTCTGGCGCCACGCTCTGCTCAACGCCAAGGTTACGGCAGTAGCCACACCCGATGACATGGCGATTCTGCGTCAGATCGGGAGCATGGCGAACAATCTGAACCAGCTTGCGAAGAAGGCCAACGAAGCGGGGTTCAAGCTCGTGGAGTGGTCTCTCAAAGGTCTTAGCAAAGAAATAAAAACTCTTTATACACGACTGTCGTATGATTGGAGGCATAACTAAAGGAAGCTGTTTTTCCGGCTGCGTGGAGTATGCCCTCGCGCTGAAAGAGAAAAACAAAGAGGCACGTCTGCTCTATTCCGAGGGGCTGCTGACCGACACACCGAAAGATATTATCGACGGATTTGAGTGTCAGCGACATCTCAACAGCAGGGTTAAGCATTGGTGCGGACATATCTCGTTGTCCTATTCTCCGAAAGATGCGGAGCGAATGAGCGATGAATTTATGGTGAAACTTGCTCTGGAATATATGGAGAAAATGGGCATCAAAAACACCCAGTTTATCATAGCCCGACATCTCGATAAAGAGCATCCGCATTGCCACATCGTCTATAACCGAGTGGATAATGACGGCAAATGCGTAAGCGACAGTTTCGAGTACTACCGCAACAACGAGATATGCGACGAGATGAAAAAGAAGTATAGTCTGACCTACGGTGAGAACAAAGACCAAGTGAAAACTGAGCGTCTGAAAGGACGACCGAAGACCCGTCAGGAAATTTATCTCGCCGTTCAAGCAGCCAAAAGATCGGCAAAAGACTGGACTACTTTTCAGCGAGAACTAGCTCAGAAAGGTGTCACGGTAAGGAAGAAATTCCGACGCGGCACTACCGAAGTCGATGGATTATCCTTCATCAAGGATGGTCAGAAGTTCAAGGCTTCGCAGGTTGACCGAGACGGCAGATGTTCCTACGACACTATCTGCAAGGCTCTCGACCGGAACAAGAATCGACAGTCACAACCCGCATCGCCGGCACCGAAACCGATGCGACAGCAGCCTAAACAGGAACCAAGTGTAGTCAGCAAAGTGCTTGAAGCCGGAGCCGACCTTACCGAAGGAATCGGCACTGCAATCGGCGGCATCTTCCAAGTCGGACCTGCCTACGACCCGGAAGAAGAGGCGTTCATCAACGAGATGAAACGCCGTCAAAAGAGAAAAAAAGGCAGAAGTTTGTAATTTCAAAAACGAAAAAGCATGAAAGAAAATTTTGAAAATTCTCAGGAGAACATTCTCCAGAACATCGCTGAAGACCTCAGCAACATCAGCGGTACCTGTACCGAAATCAAGGAGTCGCAGCTCAACTGCGCCACCGCCGACGACCTGAACAATATGGGTACAACCATAACGTCAGCCGTCACCGAGAAAGTCGATGAGATGCAGACATCCATCGAAACCCAGACGCAGACGGTCAGCGAAATAGGAAGTAATCTGACAACCGAAGTCAACGACCTGAAGACCGAAATCACCAATAGAATTGATGACTTCACCGCCAATCCGCCGGTGCAGAAGATTGAAAAGACAATCCGTATCGCCCCGGAATCATGGCAGGTCTATCTCGCCATGTTCATCGCGGTATTCACGTTCATCTTCTTTGGCGCAACTACGATATGGCAGGAATCACGCATCGAGAAGGCCCGAATCTCCGACATCAAGTATCACTACATCCTGATGCACGGAGGAGTCAACTCCGAAGGACTTGACAGCATTCAGAGCTGGTTCCGCGACCCTGAACGTGTCAAGCAAATCGAAAAAGAGGTGAAAGACTACGAAGACCGTGTGCAGGAAACCGCCCGCGCCCTCGACCAGAAGCAGCGCCTCGAAGAAAAAATCAACGAACTCAATTCAAAAACAAATCCCAAATCCAACAGAAAATGAAAGCATCCAACAACCTCAACCAACTTCTCTCCCGTGTAAAAACCATCTTTGGCCGCAAGTCTAACTCGGCAGCCAACACCCCGCTTGAAGCGGAGCCGCCCACCGCCATCGCATCCGTAAGCGACCCACGCCTCAGCGCGGTCTTTGCCGACATCGAGAAATATCTCGCCGACAACTACGGCACTCCGACCACCAAACTGCGCTATCAGGACTACACCAATGGCGCCAGTCTTACCTCCGAAGCTGCAACGTTTGCAGTATCGCTCGTAATCCTGACAGCCACGAACGGAGCCGCCCATCTCCCCGACAACGTGTTGCTGCTCGGTGGAGTTACATCAACCAACGATGTAAAATGGCTCGGCTCCGAACTGAGAAAGTTCACCAACTTACTCATGCAGCTCTGCCCCAAGCACCGCATCCAGCACCTCGCTTTCGCCTTCTCCAAAGACAAGCCTGACAACCCGGCCATCGTCAAAGAAGCCGAAGTCACCTGCATCCGCCTCTACTAATCCATGAATGTAGCCCGACAGAAATATCATCTTTGATAACTGTCGGGCTATTTTGTCATTTGGAATTACCAAGTGATAACTCGGTCAACAATGTCTTGTTGTTCGGCGGAGGTGCGGCGAAGGTATATACGAGTGGTTTCGATGCTCTCATGTCCCATGAGATCTGCGAGCAGTGAAATGTCGTTGAATTTCTCAAGGAAATTCTTTGCAAAGCGGTGTCGGAAGGAATGTGGGTAGATTACCTTTTCGTTGAGACCAAACTTCTTGGCATAGTTCTTCAGTTGCTGTGAGATACCTCTGGTGGTAATCCTCTCACCGAAACGGTTGAGAAATAGGTATCCAGTTGTACGACCTTCAGAGTGGAGCCATTCATTAGCTTCATCGCGTAGTTTCTTCGGAATGAACAAGCGCCGAATTTTCCCACCTTTGGTGTATATGTCGTAGTAGCCCAATGCCACATGTTCCACTTTCAGTTGCACAAGCTCGCTGACACGGGCACCAGTGGCGGCGAGAAAACGCACAACGAAATACCATGCACGATTTTCCTCCTTTTTTAACTTGTTTTTGAGGAAAGTGTAATCGGCATTGCTGATTACGTTTTCCAGATAGGAACGTTGCTGCACCTTGACTGATTTGAGTCTCAGTCGAGGCTTGTTGCAGAAGGTTAGATACTTGTTCAAAGCCTGAATACGGAGATTGACCGTTTTGGGCTTGAACGATTCTATGAGATAGGTTTTATAGAGCAACAAGTTCTTCTTGTTTAGCTCTTTGTGGCGCGAAAAGAAATCGTTGACCGCATAGCAGTATGCGGCAATCGTATTCTTGGCCATGTTCCCATCTCGCAGAAAGATTTCAAAGTCTTTTGTCATGTTGTAAATCTTATTAGTGAGATTGATACTAATAAGATATAGCCAATCCATGACTTCAAGTAATTCCTATTATGAGAAGACACTCGCCACCGGCGCCGTCCGTTGCATCGACGACGAGATACCCTTCGACATCCCGCAAGGCTGGGAATGGGTTCGCATACAAGATATAGTGCAGATAAATCCTAAAAACAAAGCCGATGATAAAATTATTGCTGGATTTATCCCGATGGAGAAAATTGAAGCAACTTATCTATCCCAATTTTCTTATATAGAAAGAAAGTGGGGAGAAATCAAGAGTGGTTTCACTCATTTTGCAGACGGTGATGTAGCGGTGGCTAAAATAACGCCATGTTTCCAAAACAGGAAATCTATGATTCTGCAAGATCTCCCAAATGGGATAGGCGCGGGAACAACCGAATTAAAAGTCTTGCGACCTTATGCTTCAACAATTGTGCCACAATATCTATTGTTTTTCCTTGAAAGCGCGTATTTCATTGAAGAAGCTACATTCAAAGGCACTGCTAATCAACAAAGAATAATCAGTGGATATTTGGAAACCAAATTATTCCCGCTACCTCCAGTTGAAGAGCAGTTTCGCATCACAGATAAGATTATGGAGTTGATGCCTATCTGTGAACGTTTTATAAAGGATCAAGCATCATTAGATAAACTAAATATAGAGATTTGGATAAATCTCTATAAAAGCATCCTACAAGAGGCAATCCAAGGTCTTCTCGTCCCGCAGATAGAATCTGAAGGGACAGCTGAAGAATTGCTTGAAGAAATATGCGCCGAGAAGAAGCGGCTGGTCAAGGAGGACAAGCTGAAAGCATCTGCGCTCAAAGGGGGAGGCCGCATCTTTCGAGATGACGATAACAAGTATTATGAGCAGATAGGCACAAAAACTATCGATATTGACGAACAAATCCCATTCGATATTCCAAACTCATGGCGTTGGATACGATTAGGATACATCATTGATTTCTCTTCCAACACTTCTGTAAGGGTAAGCAATATAGAGCCTGATTCATGGATTCTTGATTTGGAGGATATTGAAAAAGATTCGGGTCGGCTTTTACAAAGGAAACGTATGTCCGAAACAGATGCAAAAAGTGACAAACATAAATTCTCGACAGGAAACATTCTATATAGCAAATTGCGTCCTTATCTTAACAAGGTTCTTATTGCAGATATGAACGGATACTGTACTTCTGAAATTCTTGTTTTTGATTTTGGTAAAATATATGCTGAATACGCGCTTGCTTATTTGAGAAGCCCATTCTTCGTAGAATATGCTATGTCAGACGCTTATGGCGTTAAAATGCCACGACTTGGAAGTAAACAAGGGAATAACGCTCTTATGCCAATTCCTCCATTAGATGAGCAACATCGAATTGTCAATAAAATCAAGCAATTAGATAATCATTTCATTTAGTAACTGAATCTTACGAACGATTCTTTTTTGTTCTTCAACCGGCGGCAATGGGAAAAGTTTATTTTCTACATATCCACTGATTATTCGTTGTTGATTTGCAGTCCCCTTGAATGTTGCTTCATCAATGAAATAGGTGCTTTGTAGGAGAGCAAGTACATATTCCCGCGAAATTAGATTTACCATGGGTCTAAGCACTTTAAGTTCTGTGGTCCCTGCTCCAATTCCCGAAGGAAGATGGTGAAGAATAACGGACTTCCTATTTTGGAAACATGGAGTTATTTTAGCAAAAGCAATATCTCCATCCGCGAAATGAGTATATCCTCGTTTGATATTTCTCCACTTGGTCAATTGAAAGGTAAAACCGGATCCATATCCTGAATCTATACATTCCATAGGTATGAAAGCAGCTTCGCTCTCATCAGCTACAACATTCTTTGGATTTATATGAAAGATTGATTCTATCCGACACCATCGCCATGACGATGGAATCTCAAAGGGTATTTCCTCACTGATGTCAAGTAATTTAGAACCTATCTGCTCATAATACTTGTTATCGTCACCTCGGAAGATGTGGCTTTCCCCTTTTAGCGCAGAAGCTTTCAGCTTGCCCTCCTTGACAAGCCGCTTCTTCTCATTGCGTATTTCTTCCAACAAATCTTCGGCAGTGCCCTCAGAAGCGATCTGTGGCACCAGTCGTCCCTGAATAGCTTCTTGCAGAATTGATTTATAAAGTCTGTCAAACAGACCTGCTTCTAATTCGGCTCTTTCGGCGAGGAGCTTATTGAGTTTATTCCTAAGTTTTTCCATCGCATTGGTCGTTATGCGATGAGGCACTTATTCCTATAATAGGAATTGTCCTCACCACGGTAGATGATAGTTTCGTTCTTGTCGCGCTTGATTTTCTTCTCTTTTACGAGACGTGCTTTCTCGGCCCGGATTCGTTCAAGAAGGACGGATGCGGGTTCGTCATTTGGATCCTGGGGGACGAGTTTCCCCTGAATAGCCCACTGAAGTATGCTGTTGCGAAGTTGTTTGCCCGTCATGGTCAGTCGATTTCAATCTTAAATCCGAGGATGTCCTGAATCTCTTGGAGAGTCTTGTCTATCTGATGTTCAAGAGCTTTACGCTTCTTGTAGTATTCTTCAAGAAGTTGCTTTGGAGGAAGCACTTCCTCTTCTTCTTTGGGGAACTTGCATCTGTCGAAATTGCAATCGCTGGCGATCAATTCCTCAACACCGAAACAACGGGACTTTTCATCGTTATCGGCAACAATTTCCTTGCGATCGTTCCACCAATCCGTGATGGGAGCCGTATGCTCCAGTTTCATCGATTTGGTCTTGGAGAAATGCTTATAACCCTCCGGCATATCAAGACGATAGAACCATGTTTCTTTCGTCGAATAGCCTTCGGGAGCACCTTCCGCACGCTCGTTATTGAAGAAAACTATATTGGTGGCAATGCCGGTGTAAGGAGCAAAAATACTTCCGGGCAAGCGGATTATTGTATGGAGATTGAAATCCCTGAGCAATTTGGCACGAATAGCCAACTTAGCATTGTCGGCACCGAAAAGGAATCCATCGGGAATGATGACAGCCGCACGACCACCTTTTTTCAGACGGTACATTATCAACACCATAAAGAGATCAGCGGTCTCGCTACTGCGCATATCCATCGGAAAATTCGATTTGATATTGCTCTGCGTGCTGCCTCCGTATGGCGGGTTCATGGCAATAACGTCAAGTTTGTCTTCGGGCTTGATGTCGGACACATTGATTCCGAGAGAATCGCAATGCCGAATATTTGGGGCCTCAACATCGTGGAGAAGGAGATTTGTGATTGAGAGCAGATAAGGGAGAGGCTTCCACTCCTGACCTATGACGGCAGACTGATATTTTTCGCCGTCGGCAGTAGTTTCTATCTGCGGTTGAAGATGATTGAGTGCGGAAGTGAGAAAGCCTCCTGTTCCCGATGTAAAGTCTCCAAAGGTCTCGCCAAGTTTCGGGTCAAGGGTCTTAACCATAAAATCGGTGAGCGCACGGGGTGTGTAAAACTCACCGGCATTTCCGGCGGATTGCAGTTCTTTGAGGATACCCTCGTATATATCGCCGAACATGTGGCGGTCTTCTGCATCGTCAAATTCAATCTCATTGATGATGTTTATGACCTGTCGGAGCAGAACACCGTCTTTCATATACTGGTTGATGTCCTCGAACACCTCCTTGACGATAGATTGTGAACGTGGCGTTTCACGATTTACATCAAGATTTTTCAATGAAGGGAACAATTCCTCATTGACCAATTTGAGCAAAGCATCCCCGGTGAGAGCCTCTCCATCCTTATTGTCAATGGCCCAGTTTCTCCAGCGCAAATTTTCGGGAATGATGGATTTGAAAGTCTTTTTCTCTTTCATCGCCTTGTATTCCCATGTTTCTTCCTGAGTGTCGTAAACTTTGAGGAAGAACATCCATGTCATTTGCTCAATACGCTGGGCATCGCCGTTGATACCGGCATCCTGACGCATTATGTTCTGGATGCGCTTTACTATATTGTTGACTGCCATTGATTATGCTACTTTGTAAATTTCGTTTTCAAGTTCTGCTATTGCCTTGTTAAATTCATCTATGCCGCCGAATAACCGTATTATCTTCTGAGGCTTCCCGATTCTATTGAAAGGCGCGTGATCGAGAATATCTGCACTCTCGAAATTTAGGATTCCATGTTCTGCGTACTTTTCGAGGAGAGCCTCCAACACATCACGAGCCTTGCCTTCATACTTGGCAAAATAGTTGCGTTTCTTTACATTGTTGGCCCGTTCACGACGAGTAAGTGCAGGCTGGTCAAACGCCACGTGACAGATGATGTCGAATATGTCGGCATCTGCAAGAGCCGGATTCTTCTGGCGCACAGCATCGACAAGAACGTTCAGTTCCTTTAATTCTTCAACAATCGCAGCCTTACGTTCCGCTGTTGTCCATTCGTTTATAAAGTTGTCAAGAGAGGAATAATGGCTCAGAATCTGTTTCTTGGTAAAGGAAGTTACAGATTCAGTCCGCATTGTCTTTCCGTCTTCACCGAGAACCGAAACTATTTCAGTCGTTATTGTCACCGGTTTACCTGCGACAATATATTTCACATGCGGCTCATGTACGCTGCCGCCTCCGTCACCTCCGGCTTTGGGATATTCCCTTTTGGGCTTGGTCGGAGGTAAAGGGTCTCCATCGAAATCCGGGTCTTTGAATTTCTTTGTGGCGTTACGGAAATCAAGAATTTCAAGATGCCATTTCCCTTTATCCGTGCGTAGTCGGGTGCCTCTGCCAATTATCTGCTTGAACTCAGTCATAGAGCCAATCTCCTTGTCGATTACGATAAGTCCGCAGGTCTTGCAATCCACGCCGGTAGCGAGTAGTTCAGACGTTGTGACAATAGTAGGATATGGTTCATCAACGTTAATGAAATTATCAAGCTGACGTTTGCCTACATTATCGTCTCCTGTTATGCGCATTACATAGCGAGAATCCTTTTGGCAGAGATCGGCGTTGAGCGTTGTGAGCAATTGACGCATGGCCTCTGCCTCTTCAATATCAGTGCAGAAAACTATGGTCTTTGTCATCCTGCCGATATTGTGGAGCATCTTGGTTATCCGCCGTGCCACTAATTCGCGGCGAGTGGTAAACGCGATGTCCCGCCCGAAATCCTTCTGCTGATATAGGCGTTGCTCGATTATTTTTTTGAATATGTCCTTCTCGTCCTCGTCAGGAGTGAATCCTTGGAGATCGAGGTCTATGTATGAATTTGTAACTCGATAAGGTGCGAGAAAACCGTCTTGTATTCCTTGAAGCAATGAATACGTGTAAATAGGTTCACCGAAATAATCAAGATTATTGGCTCCGTTCTCAGCTTTCGGTGTCGCGGTCATGCCAATCTGTGTGGCAGACTTGAAGTATTCCAAAACCTTTCGCCATGCCGAATCATCTTTTGCGCTACCCCTGTGGCATTCGTCCACTATGATAAGGTCGAAATAAGATGGTTTGACTTTCAGGAACGGATCAGGCTCGCCATCCTTTCCGACAAGCTGGTGATACAATGCCATGTATATCTCGAAGGACGTGTCAATATCGCCTTCCTTGACCTTGCACATGATTTTTTTGAACGGTTTGAAGTCCTGCGTCATGGTCTGGTCAATCAGGATATTGCGGTCGGCGAGATAAAGGATTTTCTTTTTTGCCTTCGATTTATGCAGACGATGTATTATCTGAAATGCAGTATATGTCTTGCCTGTGCCGGTAGCCATCACTATCAGCACACGTTCTTGTCCTTTGGCTATGGCCTCGACGGTTCTGTTGATTGCTATCCTCTGATAATAACGTGGCTCATGCGAATAGGCATCGGAATAATACGGAGTGTCAACAATATCTTGTTGCTCCATCGTCAGTTTCTTATGATTGAGAAATCTGATATGGAGTTCATCCGGAGTAGGAAATTTGTCAATATCAATTGTTGTTTCCTTGCCAGTTAGAAAATCATGCTCGACGAAAGCCTCACCGTTGGAACTATATGCAAAAGGAACGTCAAGAATTTCAGCGTATTCAATTGCCTGTTGCATCCCGCCTCCGACCGGTTTGCTTGCGTCTTTGGCCTCAACAATGGCGATTGGCTGATTATTATGTCCGAACAAAAGATAGTCTGCCCGCTTCTTTGCCTTGCGGTCATGTACGTTTCCATCGAATATGACACGACCGTCCGTGAAGGCATATTCCATACGGACGTGTTGCTTGTCCCACCCTTTCTGCTCAATGGCAGGAGTGATATAGCGGTGCTTTATGTCCTCTTCTGTCAGGCTCTTATCTATCATAGCTGCTGTGGCTCAACTTCCGATAACATACTATTATCAGAAGATTGCAAAATTAGCAATTAATTTTTGAACAGAGGGTGTGATTTTAGGGAAATTTCACTTCTGTCTCGAAAATTCTTAGTAACTTTGAGTTCTAATTCAGATAATTCACAACTATGATAATTTCCAACAATCAGGCTATTGCCGACATATTAAAATCCATCGACGAAGGCAAGACGCAACTTCCCGACTTTCAGCGCGGCTGGGTATGGGAGGATCAACGCATCCGTGCCTTAATTGCAAGTATTAGCAACGGTTATCCAATCGGTGCAGCTATGTTTTTGCAGACAGGTGGTAACAATGTTCACTTCAAGGCTCGTCTGTTTGAAGGAGTTGACAAATCTAAGGCCGATGTCAATCCCGACACTTTGGTACTCGACGGTCAGCAACGTAATACTTCTATCTATCGTTCGCTATATTCCAAAAAGCCAGTGGAAACCACCGACTCCAAGAAAAAGCCCATCAAACGATATTACTACATTAACATACCTAAGGCTCTTGACACTCTTGTTGACCGAGTGGATGCAATTGTGTCGGTGCCAGAAAGTCGTATCGTTACTACAGACATCGGACGCACAATAGTGCTTGATCTTTCCTTACCGGAGAAAGAGTATGAGAACCATTATTTCCCTCTTAATCTGATTTTTGACAACGTCGGTATGATGCAGTGGCAAATGCAATATGCCATGTATCACAACAACGACGTTGAGATTTTCACACAATGGACTCAATTCTTCAATACCATTGTGGCCCCTATGTCGAAGTATCAGATTCCTGTCATAATGATTGGCAACGACGTCCCTAAGGAAGCTGTTTGTCAAGTATTCGAGAATGTCAATCAAGGAGGTGTTTCTCTGACTGTTTTTGAACTTGTCACTGCGACTTTCGCGGCAGACAACTTTGAGCTTCGCAAGGACTGGGATGCTATATGGAATACACTTGGCAAGAATCAACTTCTCAACTTCAAGGGCCAAAAGCCTTTTGAAGGTACTGATTTCCTTACAGCCATCACTTTACTGACCAATTATCTTAACAAGATAAACTCGCCGGACACTCGTGGTATAAGCTGTAAGAAGAAAGATGTGCTTCGTCTGGACTATAACGACTATGCGACCAATCGTAACCGACTCCTCGAAGGTCTCTCTGAAGCAGTGAAATTTATCAATGAGCAATGTATCTATACAGCGATCGATCTTCCGTACACTAGTCAGCTGATACCACTCTCCGTACTTTTTGCTATCGACAAAAATCTCTGGTTCTCGGCTCACAACCGCCGCAAACTCGAAATGTGGTATTGGTGTGGAGTGTTCGGCGAACTATATGGAAGTGCCAATGAGGGTCGATACGTTAACGATGTCGTTGGCATGATTGAGTGGATTAGTAATGACGATGCATTGCCTGATACAGTGCTGCGTTCTAATTTCCACGCATCACGTCTACAACAACTCTACACCCGTAACTCAGCTGCTTACAAAGGCGTCATGGCTTTAATACTCAAAGCAGGTGCCAAGGACTTCTTGAAGGGAACGGATATGAGCCACGCCACTTATACGCTCGAATATACCGACATTCACCATATTTTCCCACAACATTACTGCGAGAAGAAAGGAATCGATCGGGTACGTTGGAACTCTGTTATTAACAAAACGCCCATCTATGCCCGCACTAACCGCATCATAGGCGGTTATGCGCCATCTCAGTATCTTTCAAGCCTTGAAAGAAACCATGCCGCTGACCCCGTACAGCTCAATGAAAGCCTCGCTTCACATCAGATTGATGTCAATGCTATCCGCGTCGACGACTTCGATACCTATTACTCTAAGCGCCAACAGGCTCTTCTCGACCTCATAGAGAAAGCAACTGGGAAAGAGGTAAGTGGACGAGAAGAACCGCAAGCAGCCATGTCGCAATACGACATAGCCGAAATGGAAACCAACGAAGAATAAGCCATGCTAACAGTTTTTCCCGATAATATTAGTTCATCTATTTCGTCTATCAGTTCTAATCGTGCAAACGCGATATGCTGTAATGATGAACAAAACGCAGATATCGAATCTGACAACGTTTTGTTCAAATCGTTGTTAAGCTTCTATGCGAGAAACGGGATCTACTCGCAGTTATGGAAAAATCCCCAAATCCAAGCCTACGGGCACGGAAAACATATTCCACATTTGATGGTTATGACACCACAATGATTGCCGTCTAACAGTAAAACATTTATAATGACAGATACAGCAACCCAAGCTCAATCTCTTTTCAGAACTGCCGCCATTTTCTATGGGAATGACCCAGCTAATTATGGTAGTTCTAATGTGCGTAATATTCAGAAGTTAGTTGAGTCTTCTTTATATCATTCACCTAAAGAGGGAATGACAACACATGAGATTTCCGAGTTTATTAGAAATAATTACTTGTTAGATATCGATGACTTAGAGATCACCAGTATCGTGGCGAACCCACGTAATTCCGATCGATATATACAGTTAACGAATCGAAATGTTACCCATTTCGTACTTTCTCAGAAAAGACGTATGTCCATTGAGGCAACCCAGACCTCCAAGAGTCTTGATACATATATTGATGAATACATCCTTATGGAATCTTTAGCGAGCGAAGCAAAAGATACCATAATACAATACTTATACAGTATCTTTACCTCCAATTTGGAGAGTTTTAGGAGATTGTTTCAACTAAAGAAAGCTGCGTCACTCGCCATTGACATCAGTCAGGACTACTCTGATTCAGAAGCAAAATTTATCAACGGGTTTCTTCTTTGGAACAATCAAGATAAAGATCAGGCTATTTTTAATTTTGCGAGTTACGCCTTAGAATATTGCATGATAACCAATCGTAAGGATTCTACGAATATCAATCAACAATTAGGGCTAAAGGAATTCTATATTGACACCAACATTGTTTATCGAGCTATTGGATTAAATGGAGAAGATCGAAAACAACGAACCCTCCAATTGTTAGAAAAATTACAAGCAACAAATTGCAAATTGCACATATCAACCGAAGCGAAAGCAGAATTAATAGCATCATTAAACGACAAATTCGAAAAACTCAGAAAAAACCACAATCCGGCAGTAAAATCCAAAGTGTTTCAGGAATTTGTAACATATGATGATATTTACAGTGCCTACCATCGTTGGTGTGTCGGTCGAGTAAACACATCCGTGGATTTATTTGGAGCATATGTTCTTGCTAATTTTGACGATCTACGAAAGAAATACTCAATCCAAACAGATGGAGATTGCCCATTTGATAGAGCTGAGAAGGATGATGTTCTAAATAAAATGGCGTGCGACATAAAGTCTTATTCAAAACGTAAAAGTCTATCTATGGCTTTACACGACGCATTGAATGTTTTATGGGTAGAATTGAAAAGATTGCCTAACCAAATTTCGGTTTTTTCAGCTAAACATTTCCTGTTGTCATCTGATAAAGGACTAAGATGTTGGGATGTTGTCAGAAATGATGGCAATAGCCCACGAATCGTAATTCATCCATCAGAATGGTTAAGTCTTATTTTAAGATATTCTCATAGAACTGCCGATGATTTCAAATCGTTCATAAGTTTTCTCACTCTTAGAAACAACGAGGCACCAATGAGCAATGAAGAACTCAACATTGCAATTAGTGCAATCGCTGAAATAGCCGAAGATATCGATGTTCAACAAACAGTTTGTGAGAACCTTTTGAAAATTTCTTTCGATAGGAGAGAAAAAGCTCTAACAGAAAGTACAATTCGCGATTTAGCAAAGGTTGAAGCAGAGCGTGAATTAGAAAAACGACTTAAACAGGCAAACGAAGAAAAAGAACATATTTCTGCAGCTTATGCGGCTTTAACGGATGAAAATTCTTTATTAAAAGACGACATCCAATCGCAGAAATCCATTGCTGATAAACAAATTAATGATCTTGCTCTTCAAAATGAAACATTACAACGCGAATCTTCAGAATCAAAACAAAAAGATAAAGCGATGATTGACGAACTAAAGGAAAAATTACGTCAAAGTGAGGAAGGTCGAAAAAGAGAACAAGAGGAATATAAAATTTATAAAGCCAATCGGATAATCAATAACTGGATTATCGCAAGAGTCCTAATTGCTATTATCATAGGTGCTTCGGTTGTTATTTATTTACTTGCATCAGAAGAGGGTGATTGGCTATATAGTCTTAAACGATGGATTAATAGTAGTGAAGACTTGGCTGACTTTGTTAAAAATGGGCTAACTTCAATTTTCGGTATTGCCGCTCTGGTTATATTCCCATGGAGACCATTGTTCAAAAAAATATTCAAAAGAAGTGCTTTACTAGGTTCATTTGAATAATAATATTATCAATCCTAATGTCTGAATTTGACGAATATATCGTCCATGGGGAACCGGGGCAGAAGGAGAAGGCTGATGCGTGGCAAACGGCTATCGGTCTTCAGGATGTGGATGGGCTGAAAGTTTCAGCTTATCTGCTTGATACTGCGCGTCAGCATATTGAAGGAGACATCTCCATTGATGAGGCTCGTGAACGTATCAAGGCATATTATGAGACTAAGTCCGGGCATGATGCCGTGGATGAGGAGGGCGACAAAGTTTCTGCCAACATTGCAAAGATTATCATGGAGCCGTCTTTCGCATTTTCGCTAATCGGTCTGACTTCTATCCATCGGCGCATATTTGAGAATTATTTCAAGTTCGCCGGTCAACTCAGAACTGTAGAGCTATCAAAAAAGGAATGGGTATTGGGCGGTGAGGCTTCAGTCGCATATCAGCCCTCTGTCGACCTTAGACAAGCTATTGAGCATGATTTGGCAAAAGAGAAGGAATATGATTACTCCGATAAACATATTTCGGAGGTGATTAAACATTTAGCCAGATTTACAGCAGATTTGTGGCAAATACATCCTTTCCGTGAGGGTAATACCCGCACTACTGCCGTTTTCCTTATAAAGTACCTCCGTTCAATGGGCATTCCGGCAACCAACGATATGTTCAAGGAACATTCATGGTATTTTCGCAACGCACTTGTCAGAGCCTCATATAAGGGACTGAATATCTCACCTACCACCGAATTTGTTGAGCGATTCCTGCGTAACGTTATTCTCGGCGAAAAGAATGAGCTTCGCAACCGCGATATGCTTGTTGGTGCTTCGCAGCGTGAGACCAAGCCCCAAAGTATCACGATGCCCACCTCAAAGTCTCAATTTGACACTTTGGATTGCACTTTGGAAGAGTTAGCCGTACTAAAGGCTATCGAGGATAATCCCCAAATCACCCAGACTGATATTGCCAAATCCATAAAGAAATCGGCATCCACAGTCAAGCGGATAACCTCAAGTCTCGTCGAGAAAGGCATCCTTATCCGCCGAAACGGACGACGCAACGGCTGGTGGGAAATCCTTACATAAAAAGTACCTTTTTAGTTATGGATAAAGTTCTTGACATACAGATAGAGGAGGCTCTGAAGGCTTATCGGACTTCAGGAGTCGAGGAGCAGGTGGACTATCAGAAGTTCTACCTCTATTCCATCGTGACCCATTCTACGGCGATAGAGGGATCTACTGTAACCGAAATAGAAAACCAGCTTCTTTTCGATGAGGGTATTGCCGCAAAGGGGCGTTCTCTGACCGAACAGATGATGAATGTCGATTTGAAGGACGCTTATCTTTATGCTTTCAGAATAGCCTCTGAAAATCCGACATATACGCCTCAGTTATTACAACAACTGTCTGCCTTGGTGATGCGCCGTACCGGAAGCGAATACTCCACGATTGCCGGACATTTCGATTCTTCAAAGGGCGAGTTCCGCCTCTGTAATGTCAGTGCCGGTATTGGCGGCAGGAGTTATCTTGCATATAATAAGGTTCCACGCGCCGTGGACGATTTCTGTAGTTGGCTAAATGAAGAAATTGCCAATGCGGATAGGGCAAATATCGCGGTATGTTATCGTCTGAGTTTTGAAGCACACTTCCGGCTGGTAACCGTCCATCCGTGGGTTGATGGTAATGGCCGAACAACCCGACTGGTGATGAATATGATTCAACGGCAGTTAGGGCTTGTCCCTTCCATCGTCAGAAAGGAAGACAAAGGAGAATATATCCAGTCACTTGTTGACAGCCGTGAGAATGACGATTCGACAATCACACAGGATGTTATGCTCCGCCACCATATCGCGAATCTCAACCGCCGAGTTTTGCAGTTTCAAGAAAATGACACTGTAAATACGCAAAGTGACACTGTAAATGATACCGCAAACTCAAATAATGACATTGTAACAGGACTAAAGAAAACCCTGCAAAAAGTATATACTGCCATTCTAAACAATCCGGAGATTACACATTCTGAAATAATGGAGACTCTTCATATTTCAGAATCCACAGCTAAACGAGCTACCAGAGACCTTAAAAAACTTGGCTACATTGCGAGAGAAGGGTCTGACAAAACCGGCAGGTGGGTTATCATGAAATAATACCTGTTCTCAAGTAACTTTGTCGGCATAGTAACACGGTATTAAAGTCATAGTTCAGAGAGATAAGTGACTAAGACAGGTACATTATTCGTCATTCAATATATCATATAATAAATATTTTTACTATATTTGCGGTATCATAAGATAGATTGAGTATGGCAAAGAACACTATGGGGACAAAGTTGCCCCGGAAACTGGAGCAGAAAATGGCTCTTATGGGTGAGCAGATTAAGCTCGCCAGGTTGCGTCGTAACCTCTCGATTGCGCAGGTTGCGGAACGTGCGACTTGTTCGCCTCTCACTGTGAATCGCATTGAGAAAGGTTCACCGACGGTCTCAATCGGCATTTATGCCCGTGTTCTTTATGCCCTTCAACTTGATGACGATCTCCTTCTTATTGCTAAAGAAGATACATTGGGTAGAAATCTCCAAGACCTATCGCTGAAACACCGCCAACGAGCATCTAAAAAGGAATAAGCCATGAAGAAACTATTTGTGTATGCCGACTTTGATTGGCTTGATACGCCCCAACTGATCGGGGAGCTTTCTTATGACTCGGTGCGCGGCAGTGAGACATACGGCTTTTCGTATGATAAAGAGTGGCTTACCAAATATGGTGATATTTTTCTCAGTGAGGATTTGCAGAATTATATCGGCATCCAATACAACCGACCGGAGCGAGATATTTTCGCTTGTTTCTCGGATGCTCTACCCGACCGCTGGGGTCGCACTCTTCTGAACCGCAGGGAGCAGGTTGCAGCCGCCGATGAAAAGAGAGCCGTGCGCAGACTGACTTCCTTCGACTATCTGATGGGAATTGACGATGCTTCGCGCATGGGCGGTTTCCGATTTGCCGAAACGCCCGGAGGGAAATTCATCAACTGTGAGGAAAGCCTTCGTGTGCCACCATTGGCAAATGTCAGAGAACTGATGCGTGCCGCTCATGAAATTGAGTTGAGCGAAGAAAAGCATTTGTTGCCGTCAAAGAAATGGCTGGCACAACTGTTGCATCCGGGAACGTCTCTCGGCGGTGCCAGACCGAAGGCATCTGTCATTGATGAGGACGGCAGCCTGACAGTTGCTAAATTCCCATCGCGCAAAGATGATTATGATGTCGCCCAATGGGAGCATTTCTGTCACGTTATGGGTCGAAAGGCAGGACTGAATGTTGCCGAGACACGAACAATCGACGGCGAAGATTATCACATTCTTCTCTCAAAACGCTTCGACAGGAATAGCGCCGGCAGACGGATACATTTCGCCTCCGCATTGACTTTGCTCGGACTTACCGACGGCGACAACGCATCAACCGGCTACGGCTACACCGACATAGTCGATTTCATAGTTCAGCACGGAAGCAATGTCGAGCAAAACTTAGAGGAACTATATCGCCGTGTGGCATTCTACTTAATTGTCGGCAGCTCCGACGACCACTTCCGCAATCACGGATTTCTCCTGACACGCAAAGGCTGGGAACTCTCCCCGGCATACGACATCAACCCGACACTCGCCGATAATCAAAGCCTGCTGATAAACCGTTCGACGAGCGAATCCGACCTTAATATCCTATTGGCATCCGCTGGAGATTACATGCTTTCATCCGACAAAGCCGAGAGCATCATCGCCGAGGTAAAAACAGCCGTGAAATCATGGCGCACAGAAGCCCGCAGACTCGGACTGCCACAACGCGACATCGACATGTTCGCACCACGATTCGACAAATGGATTGAATAGCCTGTAATGATATACATCGGTTCAAATCATATCGCCAGTGCATTAGGATGAACTTTACATATACCAATTTTACCACTCTCCATCAATTCCGAAATCCGCAATAAAGCGCAATAAATTTGGTCGTATGGGATTTTATGCCTAATTTTGTAAATATCATTCTGCGGAGTGTTATACCAATACATTAGGCATAAATATCATTATGGTGACATTTACGAACAAATCATTGGCTACACCTGATGTGATCAGGAATCTCGGCATGAGGTTTCGTGATTACAGGTTGCGGTTGCGCATGACCCGTAAGGAGGTTTCCGAAGCGGCATCTATCGGCATGACCACACTTTATAGATTTGAGTCCGGCAATATGACTGACATTTCGTTCAGTACTCTTCTGAGACTATTAAAGACAATTGGGCTTGGAGAGAACTGGGATGCACTGCTGCCCGAATTGCCCGAATCACCTTATATGTATAACGACAATGATAAAAAGGCACAACGTGTTCGCCATTCCGCGAAAAAATAATTACGGGCATGAAATACTTGAAAGTGAATCTATGGGGGCAGGAAATCGGACGGCTCGTGTGGGACTCAGCCACGAGACGTACATATTTTACATATAACCCTGAGCTGAAAGACAGGATTCCTGACATTGCTCCGCTAATTACTCCTGCGAAGAACCGGAACTTTCTTTTGCCTATATATGGGGATGATCGGCCTATCTACCAGGGGCTTCCTCCGTTTATAGCTGATTCGTTGCCGGATTCCTGGGGTAACACTCTATTTGACAAATGGGCAAAGGACAATAAAATACCACGCAATAAAGTTACGCCACTGTATAAACTGATGTTCATTGGCACACGAGGTATGGGAGCTTTGGAATATGAGCCTTACGCTGCAGACCTTACCCATACTCGCACAATCGACATCAAATCGCTATACGATATTTCTCTCAAAATTCTTGAAGACCGAGACGACATTGTACTGAATGCCAACGAGGAACTGACGTTGCAGGCATTGCTTGCCGTGGGTACGTCGGCCGGAGGTCGCCAGATGAAGGCGATTATCGCCATTGACAACACGACTGGAGAAATCCGGTCGGGTCAGACAGATGGACTTGAAGGTTTTGAATATTATATCTTGAAGTTTGGTGACAAATCCATGCCTATTGCCGAAATTGAAACTGCATATTACAACATGGCAGTTGCAGCCGGAATCGAAATGGAGGAATGTCGGTTATTGCCCATAGACGGCATCAATCATTTTCTCACCAAACGTTTCGATAGGAAAAACGGCCAAAAGGTTCATGTTCAGACTTTGGCTGCCATAAACCCCGAGGCACGAAGCTATGAAGACCTCGTTGCGACCTGTCGCGAACTGTCAATCTCCGAGTCTGAGATTGAGCAGCTCTTCGCACGGATGGTTTTTAATGTCATGGCCAACAATACTGATGACCATAACAAAAACTTCTCATTCCTACTTGAAGAGGATGGGAAATGGCGGATGTCACCGTCATACGATACGACATTTATATTCAACACAAAAGGCACAGGCCCCAATATCGAGCGTAGATTGAGTATTGGAGGAGAAATAAGTGAGATTTCCAAGACAGACCTACTCGATTTTGCAAAACAGCATGATATAAAGAATGCCAACGCAATCATAAACCGTGTAGCAGAGGTAATTTCAAAATTCGGCGAATACGCCGAGCGGTGCCATATCACTCAACCATGGCGTGGTATAATCCAAAAGACACTGAACGACAATCTTATCGCTTTCGGTTATATCTCCAAAGACGATGGTATCGAAAAATCCTTGTGCGATATGCACGGAAGAACTATCACTGATTTTTCGGTATCAGTCAATTCCAAAGGGCATTATGAAGTAGTTGTGATAATTGACGGACAGCGTCATCGACGATTCGTCAGACCCAATATGAACCTCTATACCGACCTGACAAAACAGGACATTTATAATCTTCCAGCCGATGAGAAAATCCGATTGGCTGAAATCCTGTTCCCTCCGAAATAGAGCCTATCGGCTCAAATTCGGCTAAAACACTGGGGAAATCGGCTCAATCTGAAACCATTTTTCATGGATATAGCTTAAAATTTGAGCCGATAAACAGGATAAAACTCCTCTATGGATAAGACTGCGGCAGACACATATCGACAGAGTAAAAATCAGTGGATTTGTACGCTCATCTGTATGTCGCGAAAAGTTAAAGTTCATATATTCCTTTGATAATCGGATTATTATAGCTAATTTTGCATTGAGTCACTGTTGTCGGTTTGGCAATTGAAAATCGCCGAACTCCTATGAAATCAGCGCAAGGTGAGGCAAATGCGACTTGTAAGGGATTAAATAGCAGGCGGTTAACCACTTACAAACGTAGAAAATTCACGTCACTTGTACGGATTAGATTTGCATCTATCTACATATCAACAATTTAACCGCTTCTGCATCGGCAAATAGATAAACACCTGAAAATCATATAATTAGCTAACAAATAACACGAAACGCCTCTTTTCAGGGGCGTTTTTTATTGGTCAAAATTGCTGATTTTTGCGCATTTTGGTCGATTTTAGCGATTTCCTGTACCGCGACTGTACCGTTTTCGTGGTTTCAGTTGCGCCTCATCCGAGGTTGTGGAGTGTTGGGACACTCTGGGACGCCGTGGGACGCACTGGGACACTTTTGAATGGATTTTAACAGAAATAACCGATGAGCAGTACAATCGACATCAACAAAATCTGCGAGTGGTGCGGTAAGGAATTTATCGCTCACAAATGCTCTACCCGCTTCTGTTCAAAGCGATGTAGCGAACATTCCTACAAGGCTTTACGCAGGCAAGCCCATGTTGAGCAGGAGAACCATGCGACTTCCGAGAGCAAAAAACAAAGATGTATTCCAGCTGGTAACTACTTTTCACCACGACAATGTGCCGTTTTATTGGGGATTGGCAAGTCCTCCGTGTACCGCTGTCTTGCAGAGGGTCTGATACCGTGCATACGCCTGAAAGGTAAGACTCTCATCAGCCGGGCAAGCATTGACAAGATGTTTGAGAATCCACCGGAATATATCAAGAGGGAGAAAAAGGTGGCTGAACCCATCGAGGAGTTTTATACGACCAAGGAGATTCTTGAAAAGTTTGGCATAAGCAATTCGTGGCTTTTTAAGATGGCTAAGGAACGGAACATACCGAAAACCGTTGTCCGTGGCAAAACACTCTGGAGCCGGAAACATATCGACAAGGCTCTTGCCGATAAGCAGCCAACTGAGATGATAGCCGAAGAATGGTACTCTGTAGAGGAGGTGTGTGCCAAGTTCAATATGTCGAAAGAGGCTGTCTATCGTTTTGTGTCGGAGCGGAAGATTAGCAAGCGAAAGGATAAATGTAAGGTTTTCTACTCGCGCCGTCAGTTTGACAAGGCGATGGGTATTGAGTCTGAGCTGGAGCCGGAATATTACACCATGCCGGAAGCAATGGCGCGGTATAACATGACCCGCAACCAGATTTCCCATTACGTCCGGACACATGACATTACAAGAAGTTATGAGGGTCGGTATGTGAGAATCGACCGCAAGGCTCTTGATGCTCTGTTTGCCCCGCCGAAAATTGGTTAAAAATCGGTGAGCGGTACAGGTGATTTTATCATCACCATTTCACCATCAGCCTTTTATATAGTTTTGCATCACGAATAATCAACATATAAGAAATTCAACCATGTTACCATCAACCTGTTCCAAAGTCAGCCTGCGCCAGCGTCCGATAAAGAACGACCGCCTGTCGCTGTACCTCGACTACTATCCGGCTATACGCAACCCGAAAACAATGAAGATGTCGCGCCGTGAATATCTGGGCTTCTACATCTTCGCCAATCCGCGCAACAAATATCAGCGTGAATACAACGACTCGATACTGATGCGTGCCGAGATAATACGTTGCCGCCGTCAGGAGGCTGTCATCAACAACGAATTCGGGTTCCTCGACCGCGAACAGCCAAAAGCCGACTTCCTGTTGTATTTTGAGGAGAAAGCAAAGAAGCATTATGACAAGTGGATTATCGTCTATCGCCACTTCGAGAGATTCGTCAAAGGAAAATGCTCATTCGGCGATGTCACCATAGAATTGTGTAACAAATTCCGTGAGTATCTGCTGACAGCCAAACAGCTCCGCCACCCTAAGCTGACCATCACACGCAATTCAGCTGCAGGATACTGGTCAACATTCCGCGCTCTGCTGAAAGAGGCATACAAGGAACGGTTACTGAAAGAAAATCTCAACGACTTCATCGAGGATATTGAATATGAGGAGGTCAAGAAAAATTTTCTCACGGCTGATGAAGTGAAGTTGCTTGCCGCCACACCATGCGAGAAACCAATACTGAAAGCGGCCTCGCTATTCTCTATCCTTACCGGGTTGCGAATAAGCGATATACTCAAATTAAGGTGGGAGGATATACGTCCGGATGCTGATGGCGAGATGGCTATGTTCATCCGTATTCAGAAAACGCAGAAAGAATCAATCCACCCTCTCAGTCCGGAGATGCTAGCATTGTGCGGTGAACGTGACAAAGGAATTGTCTTCAAGGGATTTAACCGCTCGATGACGCAGGAACCGCTGAAGAAATGGCTGAAAGCAGCTGGTATAACAAAGCGGATAACATTCCATCGTTTCCGCGACACATTCGCCACTCTCCAACTCGCCGCCGGGACTGACATATATACGGTAAGCAAGATGCTCGACCATGCCAACGTCACCACGACGCAAATTTACGCAAGGCTTGTGGATAGCACAAAACGCGATACCGTTGGTCGCATAAAACTCACATAAATCATCAATGACAACCGTGGTTCAGTGCGTACCACGGTTGTTGTTTCCTCATATTGTGACTTCTATCCGGTGACATAGTTATCCATAACAAATCACTGTTTTTCATATTATTCCATTTTAGTTCATGTTAGCAATGCGGTTGTTAAAAAAGGACATTACAGGATAAAATTTGTGTCCAAAATTTCGTATTTAGCAATCGGCTCATTATACTTTTGCAGGATAAAACAATAGATTTTATCCACATGAACACACATTTGAATTCAATCCGTACAATAGCCCTTGTCTGCATCGCAGGTAAGGCTATTTCCGTTGGTTTCGCATCTGGCAATGCCACTCTATCAGCATCAGTTAGTTCCTCGCTTACATCTTTTCTTATGTTCACGTTATGCTATCTTTCCGTGGAATATGGCATACGATTCTTTATCATCCCTCTTGTTAGAGAGCCATTAGGTGTAATATCATTCAAGCGCAGAAAGGATAAGGCTGTCGAACAATCAAAGGGTACGGCAATTAATTTAGCCAAGGATGTGTCACCGCTTGACACTCCCAAAGCGCAGGAGGTGATAGCTTATACCTTGGGGACATTTGCCGGAGTACTGACCAATGAGGAATTGATGTCTCTCGACAATAATCTGAAAGCCTTTATCATTGGAGAGTCCATACAGCAGGCCTCTGTAAATCGCCGTATCTCAAAATTCCGCACACATGACGTATATCATTTCGGGTGGAATATCGCCAAACGGCTTAAAATACCCAATACCATGATGGCAGAGTTTTTGAAATCACAATTTCCGTGGCAACTCGCTGATGTCGAGATAAGCACCATCGCAAAAAAACTTTCTTCTGATGAGGGGGCTTTCACTCTCCCTAAAGTCGAGCCGCGTCTGCCTCTGGCACCTTATCCCCTTGCCAAGAAACTCGGCATCTGTTAAAAATCAGTGAAACTCTACCAATCAGCAAAATAACCGTTCACCTCACCGGTTCACCATTGCCGATACCCATAATTTTGCGACAAATTCTAAAACGTAAAATATGGTAAATACAAATCCTTCATTTGACTCGCTCCCGCATCTGGTAGGCAGTCTGATTAATGAGATCGAGGGACTGAAATCTCTCGTGAAAGAGGCTATCGGCATGAAACCGTCCGAGCCAGACAACCGTCTTGTCGGTATCGACGAGGCTTGCAAAATTCTCCGTCGCAAGAAATCGACAGTGTACCACATGGTACGTGATGGCGTGCTGCCACACTACAAAGTAGGAAAGATGCTGGAGTTCCGCCCTTCGGAACTTATCGCATGGCAGGAACAGCACGCCTGCGATGGCTCCAAATCCTCAGGCGAGATTCTCGCCGAGATGAAATCGACCATGCGCCGCAAACCTAAATCCGGATGGTGATGGCTTCTTATTATCAAAACCGCAGGATGCCACTGCGTCCGGCGTGTGGATTGCATGAGGACGAGCCTGTTATCCCTCAAAGCAAGCCGCAAAAAGAAGTGCCCTCTTTCCCTCTAAGTGTATTTCCTTTGGCTATCCGCAATATCGTGGAAACGTTGGTTGAGTTTGAGCATTTCAATGTCAATTTCATTGCCGCGTCCATGTTCACCACTTTCGCAGCTGCGATGGGCAACCGTTGGACGGTGCGGTTTTCGGCGACGTGGGTTGAGCGACCGATTATGTATGTGGCACTTGTAGGTTATCCGAGTTGCGGCAAGACACCACCACTCAGGCTCGCTCTTTCGCCTCTGCTCAACCTCGACCATGAGTATGACCGGGAATATTGCGCCCAGTTGAAGGCTTACAAGCAATGGGAGTCCAAATCTCCGAAAGAGCGCGTTGCTCTGTCTTTGCCGGAGGAAATGGAGCGACCGAGGCGCAGGTGTCATGTGGTGGTTGACGCGACAATCGAGGCGTTAATCGGAGCCATGCGCGATAATCCGCACGGTGTGATCCTTTACAGCGATGAACTTGAAAGCCTATTCGCCAACTTCAACCGCTATAACAGTTCGGATGAAAGCTACTTTCTCAGCGCGTTCAGTGGTACGCCGTTCAAATATATCCGAAAATCCGCTGATGAGCATATATTTCTACCGAACCCATATTGCTCCATAATCGGTAGTACCCAACCGGGACGGCTTGCAAAGCAATTCGGTGGCGAGCGCGTTGTCAACGGCTTTTCATCCCGCTTTCTGAAAGTCTATCCCGACATTACCGATATGCCTACATGGGGCTCTGACAGTATGCCGGACGGCATCATGGAGCAATGGGAGCGGATTATACGCAAAGTCGTTACTTTTGACTTCAAGGGAAAAGAACAGCCAATAGAACTGACCTTCTCCCTTGAAGCCCATAGGAAACTGTGCAAGTGGAAAGAGAGCGTCAACAATGCGATATATTCCGCCACCGAGTCGGACGCAGAGAAAGCCGTGTGTGGCAAACTGGAAACCTATCTCATGCGCTTCTGTCTTATAATCCGGATAATGAAGAATATCTGTGCCGGAGAAACGGCAACGATGGTAGATACCGGGAGCGCGGAGGCAGCTATTGAGTTAGTTGAATATTTCCGTGAAATGGAGAACCGTGTAATCCGCGTATCATTATCCGGCAATCTTGACAAACGGCAATCAGAATTGTTGGACGCTTTGCCTTTCGACTTCCGGACATCAGATGCCATCGACATCGGACAATCACTCGGAATGTCGGAGTCCACTGTAAAACGGTTCTTGAAAAACTCTGCCATTTTCAGAAAAGAGGAGCATGGACGCTATACGAAAATGCCATGTGACCCTTGACATTTTTGACACTTTCACATTTTTCACAAGCCCCTTTATGTGGAGCGATAAAGCGAGTTTGTCAGACTCTAAGGTGTATAAATCTTGCTGTGGCAAGATATGCCGATTGTTACCACAACGGCAATCCTGCCACCTCGTAGAGTTGGGCCAATCCCGCTCGAAACTCGCAGTCTTTTATAGGGATGAAAATGTCATGTGACCATGATATCAAGAGATACAATCATAATGGCATAAAGCCTTTATATCATTATGACTTCCAAACATAATATCATCATAACATCAAAGCATAGTAACATCATGTCATCAAATAATAAGAACATCATAATACGGCTTCGCGTGGACGAAGCGACAGCCAAAGCGATCCGAACCAAAGCCGACAGCCATTTCAACGGCAACTTAAGTGCCTGTATCCGTTGTGCCACTCTGCAATATGACGGAGAGGCTACGCCATCATTAGCCAATTCCGAGACAACGGCGTTGCTGACTGCTATTCTGCGTCAGTTGAAGAAAATCGGCACGAATGTCAATCAGACCGCCCATCAGATTAACGAGCGGATGAAGGTGTCGCCCTACGGATTGTCTGCTTCGGATATCCAACCGTTTGTACTTTTCCGAAAAGACCTGTCTGCCATTTGGGAGCATCTGAACCAAATCAAAGAGCGTTTATGATAGTCAAGAAACTTGGTATGGTATCCGGCGGTGGCTTTCCCGGTGCCGGATATAATGAACGCAAGGTAGCCGAGGGGGTGGCACGGCTCATGGCGATGGAGAATGTCGATGCAGCCATGCGCCATAAGGTGGAGCTGCTGCATGAAGCCGGATTCGACTGCGCCGGAGAGATTGAGAAATATCTCAAGGAACGGTCGAGGACATACGGCAACACAAAGACCACTCGCTTTCAGTTTCACATCGCCGCCTCTGTAAAGGGGCAGATGATGTTGGCTGACGAGTTGACCGACTTTGCCCGTCAGCTCATGGCGGAAGCTGGATATGGCAGACAGCCGTATTTCGTGTACTACCACCACGATACCGACAACAATCATGTGCATATACTCTCCACGCGCATACAGCCCAACGGCTTTCCGATACCTGACCATCACGATTATGCACGTCTCAATGCCGCCGCAAACCGTATTCTTTCTTCGGACATAAACCGAGACATTCAGCGTATGTTCTCTTACGGCTATCTCACCGAGGGGCAGTTTGCCAATATAATCCGCTCACATGGATATAAATTTGAGCGCGTAGATGACAGCTTTGTACTGTTTCGCGGAGGAGTCAAGGCCACGACAATCTCGTTGTCTGAGATAGGGAGGCATATTTCGCAAGAAAACGACACCCGGAAAGAACGGGTTAAACAACTCCGTGCGATTATCAGGAAATATAAAGCTGAAATTGCGGAGGGAAAATTTCAAAATGTCGAAAATGTCAAGGGTCACAAAGGTCAGAAGAAAAAATATGTGCGCCGTAAAGTCAACCCCAACATCCGTAAAATCAAGGGTTCAAACGGCAAGACACTATCGCAGGAGCAACAGCGGCATATGTCGGAGTTGCTGGACATTCTCAAAACCAAATTCGGCATAGACATTCATTTTCAGAAAGACCGCAATGGTGAGATCCGTGGCTACGGCATCGTTGATCATAACCGGAAGATGGCACTTGACGGCAACACGGTGATGAAGCTGTCAGAACTGATAGACTTCGCGAAGAAGCAGGAGCGCAAGGAATGCCCGCTGGATATATACCGCGATCTGTTCTCTATGGAGGTACGGAAATCCGGCATGGACGGCATAATGTCAATCCGGTTGTTCGACGGTTCAGAACATACTCGCAAGATGTCACCTCGACAATCGGCATGGTACTTCAACTCGCCCGAAAGTGAAAGAGAAGATGTAGCAATCCGGATAGCCGCCACCATGTTCTCAACCGAAATATTTGAATCCGTCCTGCAAAAATATCCTGTAAACGACATCAGTTCAAGAATTGGAAGCGTCAACATGATCAAGATGCGCGAGGGCGGCAGGGCAATCCGCGTCGTCTCATCTGATGGGTTCTCTGCGACATACCCAATGTCCGCTGATGAATTGCGCTGCCATGCAAGACTGCAAGGCGAAGCCGCAAACGGTTATCTCCATCAACTCGCAATCCTGCGCATAACCCATGAAGACGCCACCGAACTTACCAACCGTATCAAGGAACTGACCGCCAAATCAACCGGAAGCATCACTCTCCCTCCCCGTCAATCAGACTACGCCCCGGAACAATCCAAAGCCTTCACCTCACATCAAAGCACCGTCCTCACTCGCCTCATCCCTCACGACACCTCATCCACCCACTCCGCAAACCGCGAATGGGAAGTCGGCAAGCAATCCCGCTACGACCACATCGACAACCAACAATCCGGCTCACAACTCACAATATAGCGCAACTTTTTCCGTGGTACGCACTGCTAACATCGACAAATCTAACCGCCCCACCTTCGATTTCTAAATCGAATGCTTTTCCTACAACTTATAAATTTCAAAATAGGCCCGACAGAATTTATTACTTCTGCCAGGCTTATTTTGATATTGGGGATTAGTTTTTACCGAGGGATTTGAACATCTTGGAGATGCAACGCTTCTTCTGCTCCATGTTGGGGTGAACGTAGAGATTGAGGGTTGTGGAGATGTCGGAGTGGCCTAATAGGACACTGACAGTCTTGTAATCGCAGTTACTTTCGATGCAACGGGTGGCGAAGGAGTGACGCAGACCGTGAAACTTGATTGCAGGAATACCGAGTGACTCCATCAACCGCTTGTAGTAGCTGCGGTAGGTACGCGGCTCTATGGGCTTACCGTCATTGGAGATAACGTAGAATCCGCTGTTAACCACTTTCATAAGCGGTTTGATGAGCGAGAGAGCTTCCACACTCAATGGTATCTCACGGATGGAGTTGGGAGTCTTTGGGTCGTTAATCACCAGTTCGGTGTGTTTTTTCTCCCCTTCAAGGATATAGATGCGTTCGATTGTACGCTTTACCTGCAACGTGCCAGTTTGAGTATTGATGTCTTCCCAGCGCAGGGCGCAGATTTCACCGATACGGAGGCCAGTGGTGAGGCATAGGTAGATTCCTAAAGCCTTAAACGAGAAGTTAGCCTTTATGTGGTCGAGGATTTTCTTGTGGTTGGCTACTGTCAATACTTCGATGTCTGCCGGGGTTGTATTGGTTGGATATTTGATGTCCCACTCTGCATGTTCCATCCACTTGTTCTTAACTCCGTGCTTCATTATCATCTTCAGCACGATGAGAATGTCTTTGATGGTCTTGACACCCAATCCGGCATTGAGTTTTTCAAGCACAAATGCCTGAACGGTTGGTTCACTCAGTTCGGTCATGTTGCCAAAATATGGCAACAGATGGTTTTCAAGCGTCAGCATATAGGCTGCGAATGTTGACCGCTTGACATACGGACGCTTTTCATCTTTCCAAGCGTCCGCGATTTCTCTGATAGTCAGATGCGTCATAATTTTTATATTATTGGTAATTCTGATAATTAGAGAAATAATATAGCCAATGTTCCACCTTTGCGCTTCCCCGGCTTCACCGACAAGTGGAAGGAGTCAACTATAGGTAACGTAGTTAAAATTGGGAATGGACGAGATTACAAACATTTAGGGAATGGAAGTATACCTGTTTTCGGGACTGGTGGTTATATGACATCTGTTGATGATTACCTGTATGATGGTGAGACGGTTTTTATTGGAAGGAAGGGTTCTATTGACAAGCCTTTCTATTTTTCTGGAAAATTTTGGACTGTTGACACGCTATTCTACACCTATGATTTCAATGGAGTAATACCTAAATTCTTATATAGCATATTTCAACGTATCAATTGGAAAAAGTATAACGAAGCATCAGGAGTGCCAAGTCTGTCGAAGGCTACTATTGAGAAGATAAAATTCAAATATCCACTATCCCCCGAGCAGGATAAAATATCTCGCTTACTATCATTGATTGACGAACGCATTGCCACTCAAAACAAAATAATTGAGGATTTGAAAAAATTAAAGTCCGCAATTATGGCTATTACTTTCGGAAAATCTAATGTTACTAAGAACCAATGGCGCGAGGTAAGATTAGGCAATATATGTGAGCGAGTAACTCGACGCAACTCTAATAATATATCAAATTTGATTCTTACAATAGCGGCTCAATATGGACTTGTAAGTCAAATAGATTTTTTCAATAAATCAGTAGCAAGTGCTGATTTATCAAATTATTACTTACTCGATAAAGGAGACTTTGCTTATAATAAAAGTTATTCTGGCGAGTACACATGGGGTGCAGTGAAAAGATTGGACTTATATCCACAAGGAGTGCTTTCACCGCTATATATTTGTTTCCGACCTATGGAGGGTATCATTGATTCTGATTTTTTGGTATATTTATTTGAGTCGAAATGTTGGTATCGAGAAGTATCAGAGATTTGTGTGGAGGGAGCACGGAATCACGGGCTTCTCAATGTTTCGGTAGTTGACTTCTTCAATATGAAACTACATCTTCCGGATCTATCTGGGCAAAAGCGAATAGCAGAAATGATGAATGCAATCAGTGATAAAATAGAACATTCAAGTCGGCTTTACGCGCTATACAATAATCAAAAGACATATCTACTATCCAATATGTTCATATGAACATATTGGATAGTAAAAACTTCTTTTGCTCTTGATATTTACTCAGAAGTAGTTCATCCAGCTTTATCTTTCGATTGAAGGATTTGAGTATAGAGGCTATTTCTTTCTGTACTTTGAGAGGTGGCAAAAGCGCTTCTATGCGCGAAAAATTTGGATAGAACAAATAAATGCGTACACCTCCTTCTCCAAATATTCCATACTGATATATCTTCTTAGCAGATTGTAGATAATACAACAGCCAGTCAGAGTCCACCTCTGCCGTAGGTCTGAAACAGACATATAGTGAACTTATCATGCATGGTGCTTCTCCATCGTATCTACCTATGGAGCCTACATTTATACGAGCAGGGTTATAGGCGAATTCTCCCTTGTGAATTATCTTGTAAATAGAAATGTCTTCATCTTTTATTTCTTTGCCCTCGAATACTTCATGTTGAGGTGAGAAACCTGACGTATTTGTGACAGAATACATAGGATAAGAACCCGAATTCTTGTTGCGGATACTGAAATTTTCTGTGATGTCGCCAAGACGAACAATCTTCCACCCATTAGAGTTGTCTGTGATATAGTGGCCCTCATATAACTGAGCCGAAATTGCGGACATTGATGTGGAATAGTCCTTAATCAAGGGACTTATACAGCGTTTGAGTCAAGAGGGATTAGCAAACGGAAGTTGGCATAGAATAATGCTATCTGAGATTCTTACCGAAAGGAACGAATTGAATGCCGCTTATCATCCAGTGCATTCAGTTTCGGTAAGTGCTGGCGTAATCAATCAAGTGGAATACTTGGGTAGATCTTTCGCCGCAAAAGACACCGCCCATTATCATGTCGTCTATAATGGAGATATTGTCTATACAAAGTCTCCGACTGGCAATCAGCCTTTTGGCATCGTCAAACAAAGTCATTGCTTGACTCCAGCTGCTGTTTCGCCATTGTATGGCGTTTACCAACCTTGCTCATTTGAAATTGGGAATTATCTGCATTACTATTTCCTCAATCCGCTGAACACCAATAACTATCTATCTCCCTTAATCCAAAAGGGCGCAAAAAACACTATCAATATCAGTAATCAGAGATTTCTTGAAAATAGAGTTCCATTGCCAATTGATGATATGGAAATACAACTTGTCTCTGATTCTCTGTCGGCCCTTGATAAGAAGATACAGTTTGAGTACGATGTATTAACTTCGTTGGAAATACAGAAAAAGTTTCTATTGGGCAATATGTTTATATAAATATCTGTCTCAGGAGATATTCCTTTTTAGCTATATACAAATCTTTTAACCGCTTTTCATTTGCCAGCTGAGCATTGATAGCATCAAGAGTAGTGGCAATCCTACGTTGTTTTTCAATTGTAGGAAGAATGAATTTCTTTTTCATAAAATCATTCTTTTGAAGGTTGAAGCGAGTACTACCTTGTGCCAACGGATAAACGAATTTCCGGAATTTAGTGGAGGATACAAGGTGGGCTAAATATGGGGGATAAATCCTGTCTTTATTGGGTATTGATACACCGAAGCAGAAGCTATTGAGATAGAATTTATCCGACTCACCCAAGTAAACAGATCCAATGCCAACTTCATCGGGAGTCTCAGATGAAAGAGTGAACAGCACATCACCATGAGATATGGTGTGCTGACTCTCATTTGCTGCAATAGTAACCAATCCAAAATCATCTTCATTGATGACATTATTCTGATAAACATTGAGATAAGTAATAAAAGGATACCCTTGACCAAAATCATCACCGCTTTTCCCGGAAAGTCCGGAATAAGCGATCCCTATTTCCGAGAAAGATACTAATTCTCCTTGTACTTCTTCATGGAACTTATCATTCAGTCCCTTGATTAGGGATTGCAGGTTGTCAATTATTTTGTTTTGGGTAGCAATACGCTCGTCTAATAGTTGAAGCAGTCTGGCAATCTTAGCTTGCTCGTCTTTGGTTGGCACGCCGATATATACCTCATCAAACGTCTTGGTTGAGATAGAATATATCTTAGTACCCTGTGCTATTCGACGAATTTGATGATGAAACGGCATTGAAGAAAAAGCATAACCCTTAACCCCGTAACAGTCATATCTGATTTATCTCTTCCATGAATCGTATGAAGACCACTTATAATATTCTCTCCATTCGTATTCAGAAATTCAACAACCTTACCGACTTCATTAGTGTCTTCGGAGGCATCAGCGAATGCTACGTCACCCTCTTTGCATAGAGTGTATTTCTTCGGAGTGGAAGCCTCATTAACAAATGGAAAAGAATCTTTGCTAACGTCAACCAATGTAGGAAGTCCTGAATGAATCAGGCCATAGTGCAAATTTTTTATTTCTCCGCCATCATAATTCAGCATATCCCATGAAAGAGAATTTGTTGAATAAAAGTCTAACAGCTCGGAAACCTTTATACGTTTCCACTTGTCGGTGAAGCCGGGGAAGCGCAAAGGTGGAACATTAGGGGTTTTGAGGTCTTTATCTTGTGCCATGGAGATTGTCTTTGAGGTTATTCAGCTATTCCAAGTTCACGGAGGTAGCCCTCAATCTCTTTATCGAGATCGGCGCGCTTGGCCTCCAGTTCCTTTATTTCAGCCATAACAGCCTTGATGTCGATAGGCTCCTCTTCCTCGAATGTGTCAACATAACGGGGAATGTTGAGATTATAGTCGTTGTCGGCTATCTCCTGAAGGGTGGCGCAATGGCTGTATTTCTCAATCTCCTTGCGGTCGCGGTAAGTCTCGACAATCTTACGAATATGCTCCTCACGGAGTTTGTTCTGGGTCTTGACTTTTTCAAACTCCTTGCTCGCATCAATGAAAAGAATATTGTCATCCTCCTTGCGGCATTTCTTCATCACTATGATGCAGGTCGGGATTGAGGTGCCATAGAAGATATTTGCCGGAAGTCCGATGATTGCGTCCACATAGTTTTTATTCTCAATGAGGAAACGACGGATTGCACCCTCGGCATTTCCACGGAACAGCACGCCGTGAGGAGCGACACATGCCATTGTGCCACCGTCGTTGAGGTGATAAATCATGTGGAGAATAAATGCGTAGTCTGCGGTTTTGCGAGGAGCCAAACGTCCGGCTTTGCTGAAACGGTCATCGTTATTAAACTTGTCGGCAGCACTCCATTCTGCGGAGAAGGGAGGATTTGCGACAACTGCGTCAAATTGACGTTCTCCGAAAGCATCGGCTTCGAGGGTGTCACCATTTTCTATCTTGAAATTACTGAACTTGATGCCGTGGAGCAACATGTTCATGCGGGCAAGATTGTAGGTGGTAGGATTCTTCTCCTGACCGAAAATCTCGACCGCATTACCGATATTGGCGGCACGGATAAGCAGTGAGCCGGAACCGCAAGTAGGGTCATAGACATTGCGCAAGCGTGCGTGTCCAAGTGTCACAATCTCAGCGAGAATGCGGCTAACTTCCTGCGGGGTGTAGAACTCACCGGCCTTCTTACCTGCACCGGCGGCAAACTGCGAAATCATATATTCATACGCATCACCGAGAATATCAATCTGAGTTGCCTCGTCAGCACCGAAGTCAATGCCATTAAGTGCGGTGAGTACACTGCTGATGAGGTTGTTCTTGTCATCGGCAGTCTTGCCCAACTTTGGTGATGCCAAATCAATATCCGAGAAAAGACCTCCGAAATCCTCCTCACTCTCCTGACCGAGAGTGCTGTCCTCAATACGTTTCAGTGAACGCTCCAACTGGGGGAGAATGTTCTCCTTGCGGTTGATGCCGTCGATAATGGATGTGAACAGGAATTGTGGCTCAACGAAATAGCCGATATTTTCCAGACACTGCTTCTTCACTTCGTCTTGAAGCTCAACGGCTTCCTCTTCCTGACTTTCCCAAAGCTGCTTGAATGTTATCTCGTCATTTTCAAGTGCTTGGTTGGCATATTTCTCAATCTTTTCTGACAGATACTTATAGAAGATGAAGCCAAGCGAAAAATACATAAATTCGTTGGCTGACATGTTGCCACGCAGGTTATTGGCAACCGCCCAAAGTTGGGTACGCAGTTTCTGTTGGAGTTCCTCGCTCATGATCTTATTCTGATATTTCTTCGGATGTCGTTTCTAATTCTTTGCGCATATCGTCCAAAACTTTCCCATTGAAAGAGAAATATTTAGAGCCTTGGTATGCCCCAGAGGTATTGCGCCTTTCCTCCGGCATAAAAGTTCCTACAAACGGAGATAGTTTGTAAATGCGGTCTTTATACTCAACGGAGTCATCGCTGGCAACCTTCACGCTCACCCCGGTAGGGTCAAATATGATGTAGTCACCGATTTTGATGCCTACCATGGAAAATTTGAACCGCCCACGCTTAACCTCTCTTTTGTGGGGCGTTGGCTCCGGATTGTGTTCTTCCTTGATGATAGGCTTGTTATCGCGGTACTCGGTAACTACAGCATCGTCAATGGTCTGGGCGATGTCGTTGAATATATCGAGTGCCACTTGGGGCGGTACGTTGAAAAATTCGCGGTTCTGACGGATTCGCAAATCTGTCAGGCGGTCAATGGTTTTATGAACCAGTTTCTCAACCTCGTTGAATTTCACAGTCTGCATTGTGGCGAAAATCTCAAACGGCAAGGGCACAGCCGTGTTGTCAAGTTCCTTTGAACGTATGTCAACCGGACGGCTACTCTTGCCGATTTTCACCCAGTCCTCGCGGAAACTGGGATTCGTCAGGATATAGACATAGCCGGGGTCTATGTTTTTAGCGCATGTCTTTTTCGTTGCTTTCATATCAATCCCAGCTGAATGTTCTTATTATGTTACGGAGACGGTCAACAATACGCTTAATGGTACGACGACGGGCCACAAGACCAAGTTTCCTGTCTTTGAGAGCTTCTTGAATAATTTCGGTCTGCTCCTTCTGTACATAGTCATACTCCGACATATAGCGGTTGATAACCTCAACCGGTATCTCTTCCTCCTGTGCTATTCTTTCAATGGCACGGCCTTTCTCCTGACGGATATATTGGTTGAGCCGCTCTTCAAGGTCGATGCTTCCATCGGCTTTCTTATCACGCATGAAGCCGTCCTTATCGTTATCGACGGTCTGTAGAATGAAGCCGTCGATTAGTTGTGTCTTGCTACGCAGTTCCGCATCCTTGATCATAGTGTCGAGAATCTCCTGACGCTTTTCGGGATAATCCTCTGCATCCGGGTCAAGGTCGGCAATAAGACTGAGGATATAGGCCACATTGATGATGTCGCTGTGGAGAAGTTCCAGACAGAAGTCAATATCATCAAGTGTCGGCTCTGATTCATCGGCATCATCTGCCGGAGTGGAATCCTTCACAGTCTTTGAATCCATGAAGGTGTCGTGGATGTCAAGATACTTGCTCCGGAAATCCATATATGACTGCTCATCCATCGGAAAATCCGGGTCTTCATCGTTGAAATCCTCGTATATCTGAATTTCAGCGTGTTTGCGGATGATGTCGCGGAACGCCAAGATGAATTTTCGTTTGTCTTCCTCGCTCTGCAAGTAGTCCACCACACGCGAGTCGGGATAGTGTTCAAGAAATTCCTTTGTCAAATCGACATATTCTTTCTTGACATTATCATACGGCTCTCTGATAATACCTTCTTCGCCACCGTTGCTGAATAGCTTGATGGCGGCATCGACATTGGACTTCAAATCACGGAAGCAGACAATCTTGCCGAAGCGTTTGCGCTCGTTGAGCACACGGTTGGTGCGGCTGAATGCCTGCAACAGACCATGATACTCGAGATTTTTGTCGATATAGAGCGTGTTGAGTTTCTTGGAATCAAAACCGGTGAGGAACATGCCGACAACGAGACAGAGGTCGAGCGAGAGCATATCCGGCTTTTTCTTCTTCAAACGAAGGTTAACATCATCGTAATAGGCACGGAAATTCTGCAATGAGAAAGAGGTGCCGTACATCTTGTTGTAGTCATTGATAATGTCCTCCATGTCATCGGCTCCGGCAACGCGGTCACTGACGAATGAACCGCTCGACATGCCGGTAGTCTCGTCATCCTGACTGTCGTTGGCTGTATATGTGAATATCGCACCGATACGGATTTTAGGATTCAGTTCCTTGAAAATCTTGTAGTACTGAACAAGCATCGGAACTGACTGCACGGCAAACAGAGCGTCAAACTCACCGTCGTAGGTGGATTTGTTGTAATTATTGAGAATGAACTGCGCAATTTCGCGCATACGGTTTTGATTGCCGTTGTTCACATCAGCGTTGCCGTGATAATACTCGACAAGGAAACCAAGCACATTTTCATCGGCAATGGCATCTTTGATGAGATATTTGTGGAGACATTCGCCGAAAATTTCTTTTGTGGTATGCTTATCGGTAGAGTTTTCTGCGAATATTGGTGTGCCGGTAAAGCCAAATATCTGTAAGTTATTGAAGAACTTGACAATATTTTTATGGCTGTCACCGAAATGGCTTCGGTGGCACTCGTCGAAGATCATCACAATACGGCTATCCTTAATCTCCTGAAGTTTGCTGCTGTACCACGGACGGGTAACTGCGGCATTGAGTTTCTGAATGGTCGTAATAATGATTTTGGAGTCGCTTTGAAGTCGGCGCGTAAGTTCGCTTGTGTCGGATGTACTGTCAACCGCACCCGGCTCAAAAGCATCATATTCCGACTGTGTCTGAGTGTCGAGGTCATGACGGTCAACAACAAACATTACCTTGTCAATGCCGTCAAGTTCAGATACGAGCTGGGCGGCCTTGAAAGAGGTCAAAGTCTTTCCGGCTCCGGTTGTATGCCAGATGTATCCATTACGGTTGGTGTTCTGCACCTTGTCAATAATCTCCTCAACGGCATAATATTGATATGGGCGTAGCACCATAAGCGACTTGTCGCCCTCGTGCATCACCACATATTTGCTGATCATCTTGCCAAGTGTACACTTGTCAAGGAAATCAGCGGCAAAGAGACTCAGTTCGTTGAACGGGTTGTTTGCTCTATCAGTCCAATTGAATGTAAATTTATAGCCTAAATTTGGAGTGTTGGCAAAGTAGCGGGTGTTGACACCGTTGGAAATGACAAATATCTGGATGTAGTCAAATAGCCCGTGGAATGAAGTCTTGTGATAACGCTGAATCTGATTGTACGCTTGTTTCAGTTCAATGCCGCGACGCTTCAATTCAATCTGCACCAACGGCAAACCGTTAATGAGAATGGTCACGTCATAGCGACACTTCTTGCGTCCTTCAACTGTAATCTGATTGGAAACCTGAAATTCATTCTGGCACCACTGCTGTGTATTTAGGAAATTCAACCAAATGCGTTGTCCATCTTCTAACTCAAATGGAACAAATTTTTCGCGGAGCTTCTTCGCTTTCTCGAAGCGCGTACCGCCTTCAAGGTGAATCAGAACCTTCTCGAACTCACCGTCTGTCAGATGCTCCCTGCCGATTTCGGCAAGAGCCTTCTTGTTATGTATTTCAAGCTGCTTCTTGAAATTAGATTTAAGGTTGGTCTCTTCATCTATCTGAACATACTCATAGTTCATCTTTTGAAGAGCCTCGATAAGCCCTGCTTCCAATGCAGCCTCGCTCTGTATTGCCATTTCCTTAATTGCTAACATTAGGGATTTAATATGCAAAGTTAGTGAATTTTCGCAAGATATATGGCTTTCAGGGTCTTAAAAGTGATATATCTTTGTGATTTTCGTAATTTTGAGATAGATAGTTTCGCTGATATTCGGTCAATTTTCAGAGTTGTTTCAACTTTAATGCCCAATTACACAACGTCACATCAAATGGATTTACCAATATGGGGAACTTGCTCAGAATTGAACTTGTGCATTTTTTGCACAAGTTCAAGCAAAGAATAAACATTAGATAAACCGAAAGGAGACTACCAATATAATCTTACATATAGCAAATGATTATTCCGGCAGTAGGTAGTTGGCACTGCGACCACCTTCACCACTATTGCGGAGCATGCCTTTCGCTATAAGGTCGTTGATGTCGCGCAATGCTGTGTCCTGCGAGCAACTGCATATCTTCGCCCATTTTGAGGATGTCAGTTTTCCCTCAAAGCCATCCCAAAGGCGGTTGACAACTTTGCGCTGACGCTCATTTATGTCAACATCGCGGAACTCATCCCAATATGCCGCTTTCTGCAATGTCCGCTCGATTATACCCGAAGCGCGGACAATGGCATTTTCCAAACAGCCAAAGAACCACAGCATCCATTCGGTAATATCAAGACCTCCGTTCTTTGCGGTTTTATCATTTTTATCGGTGCAAAGCGACTTCGTCGATGATTGCGTCCTTTCAAGAACTTCATAATATGCCTTCTTGTTACGGTTGATTTCAGCCGACATACTGTAATATCGTGCTGAATCCTCATCAAGCCGGGCAAGGAGCATATCAGCAAGCGTGCGGCTTATGCGACCATTGCCGTCATCAAACGGATGTATGGTCACAAACCACAGATGTGCCACAGCAGCCATAATAAAAGGTGACTGATTGGCTGTATTGCACCACCCAATCAACCGCTCCATCTCAGCCGGAACAGCATCCGATGGCGGAGCCTCGTAATGCACCTTCTCATGCCCGAAAGCACCGGACACTACCTGCATCGGCTCCTCTCCCTTCCGCCAATCGGCAACTGTGATTCTGTGCATACCGCTTCGTCCAAACGGAAACAAAGCAGCGTGCCAATCGAACAATCGTTCTTCTGTCAATGGCTCTTGACAATTACGCACGGCATCGAGCATCACATCGACCAATCCCTCGACATAATGATCCTCAATGAGAAGTCCGTCATCCTCAATGCCAAGCCGTCGGGCGATACTGCTACGCACTGAATTCGGGTTGAGCAACACGCCCTCGATCTCCGAAGAACTTATCAGTTCCTCGGTCATGGCCGACAACAGCGACTTGCATTTTTCGTTGAATCCAAGCATCGACATCCTGCCGTTCAGAAGTCCATGCAACTGACTGAGCCTACTAAGCGGTTCAAGCAACGCCTCGGAGTCCCAACGGAACTCCGGCCAATCCTTCCGTTGCCATATATAGGCACCATGTCTTACGGTTCTTCTCATGCTGCGAAGTTAGTCATTTGCAGTTAAACCACCAAATATTCTCCTTAAATTTACGGAGAATAATTCAAATTTTTACCATGATTATTTTTGTAGTTTCTGTGATTTTGTATAACTTTGCGTTCGGAAACAAGAACATAGCGGTACAGACGATTTGCCCGAAAACGCTGATTACAAGCAAATTGCACTTTCAAAATCCAATCATACAATAAATCATTGAAAGTAAGCAACTTAGCGCATTCATCATCTGTACCTTTCAAGAGGTTAACTCGCTGTTTATTAGCTGATTATATAGTGTGTATCGGAAAGTGAGGGTCAGCGGATTTTCCCGGTGGGCACACGTTGTCTCAGGAATAGAGTGCGGCCA
>ENA-OPSK01000096-OPSK01000096.1-human-gut-metagenome-genome-assembly--contig:-NODE-96-length-72741-cov-7.858872_pt1 | contig 72741 bp, 50 predicted proteins | sample MGYA00241807_ERZ501905 | MGnify/ENA primary metagenome ERZ501905 (study PRJEB25962, sample SAMEA2042111) | human gut metagenome | biome: human gut; feature: human-associated habitat; material: faeces...
TCAACTTTAATCAGGGAATGGCTTGTTAGAAGTCAACCAATTTTAGGAAAGGACACAATCTTACAAACCATTAAAAAGTTTTTAAAGAAACTCATCACTCGTCACGTCGGCATGTAACGGCTTGACATTCAATGCATTACGATGTGACGAGTTGACTTTCCAACTCGTCACACTATCGGCTGTCTCCATGTTATGTGATGAGTTTGGCCGGCAACTCATCACGCTATAACGCGCTGAGCGACAACAGGTTAAGCTGCAATGTGACGAGTGACGAGTTTCTTTTAAAAATATATTCGCCCGTATCATCAACATAGGAACATAAACATTACAACAAGAATGTGCAGCAGACGTTATAAATGCCATTATATTAAAATCTGTATAAAACAAAACGCTGACATATAAAAGCATACCTTTTACACCGCAAAACATAACCTTTCAGCATGCAAAAGGGCACGTTTTAGAGATATGAAGATATCCAATAAATAAAAGTATAATACTTGATATCAACAATATCCCCCCTATTATTCCACACATTTTAACCACGCTAAACAACTGTTTGAACAACTTGAATCAATTTATCTTAAAAAGATTTAGAGGAATGGCGGCTTAATGAGAAATTGGCTAATTTTGCAACATCGGCTAATAGCCGGGAAACGATGTGAGGAGAAGAATGACAGGGAACGGAATGAAAGAAATTTATTTCTGATGTGACATATGAAAAGGATTTTATTTATAATAACCGCGGCAATAATTCTTGTGGCATGCGCCACGACAGACAGGCAACAGAATGACAGAAAGAAACAGGAGAAGGCTGAGATGATAAGCAGGGCGGTGTGCAACCGCGACTTCAAGATAAACGTGCAGACGGCTCACCCAACGAGAGGCATGTCGGTACAGCTGACGGCAGACTTCGACCTGAGGATTAAAGGCGACAGCGTGGTGTCGTATCTGCCCTACTTCGGCCGTGCTTACAACGTGCCTTACGGAGGCGGAAAGGGGCTCAACTTCAGCGGCGTGACAGAGGACTTCAAGATAACGCAGCCTAAACGCGACAGAAAGCACGTGGAGTTCAGCGTGAAGAACGATGAGGATACATATAAATTCCACATTGATATTTTTGACAACGGCAGCGCGTCGATAAACGTCATGCCGCAGCAACGCGAGATGATATCGTTCAATGGCGAGATTGAACTGCACGAATGATGCCCCAACGGCGACCTTGAGAAAAACCATTTTGGGGATAGACGCATAGACTAAAATGTAAACATTTCGGATGTCAGCCGAACAATTAACGCTCTCAGAGCAGCGATGTTATTCACGAATACGGGATTGTACATGAAAAACGCCCAAAATAGGGCGTTTATGTTAAATCATTATCATTCAACACATTACGCACGCTAAGCGACAAAATAGCAAGAGTTAAAAAATATTACTCGCCCACTTACGGTGCGAAAGTGGGCCTTTTACGAAGTGAAAGCAGGCCGTTTTCTACTCAAAAGTCATAGATTAAGGCACAAAAAACGCATGTTTTGGCTCGCTTAAAACAGCTAAAAGCAAACGTATGTTAATAAAGAAGACATGCAAGCGCATTAAATTTAACATCCGTTACACATCAGATTTCTAGATTGAAAAATTATTTTGTCCTAAATTTTTACTACCAGCCAAACTATATGTCAAGGAGCCTTACAGTCAAGAAACAGCATTCTTATGCGAAACAAAAAATACGTTTGATTCTTATGTTGTAAGGCCTAAACCAATTATACATATTGTCTTAATTCAGCAAAAATCAAAAAATTAAGATGCATATATAAAAGCTGCAAATCATAATTGGTCTGTGCCTAGTTTCGTTTCTCAATCTTCCATTATTACTTCTAAATAAAAAAGGAACGCGCCATCTTTGCGCGTTCCTTTTTTTAAAGAAAGAGAGTGTTTATTTCTTGGTTACGTTAAGTTTGGCAACCTTACTGCCGGCCTTAACCAGATATATACCTTCGGGGCGGCAGTTCATATCGATACATACAGCATCGGCAGAACGGGCTGTAGCCGTAGCCACTACATGTCCGGCTGAATCATAGACAAATACAGGCATGCCTGCCTCAAGTCCGTAGACATAAATGCTGCTGCCGTCGGCTGTGATGCGTATGCCGTCGTTTCCGTCAACGGTCTCTATGCCGCTGGTGAACACGCGCACGATGTTAGAGCCAACCTCGCCATAGCCAGAGTAAACAGCCTTAACCTGATATTCATTGTATTCTGTAGTCTTGGCCGTGTTGTCGAAATAAGATGTCTCGGCTATCGGAGCTGCAGTGAGTCTGCCTCCGTTGCAGTAGACATTGTATCCCTCGAAGCCGAAGAGCGGCGACGTAGACTCGCTGACAGCCTGGGTGCGCAGTCTGACATCGGCAGACGGAGCCTTTCGTGATGCGACGTTGAACGCGCCGAAGGCCGGAGCCTGCGCGGCCGAACTGAAGTCGGCATAAGGACGCAACACTATCGTTATGTTCCAGTTGCCGTCGATGTCGTTGTCGGTCAGCGTCTCCCATGTAGTTCCGTCAGAAGAGTAGAGGTCGCCCTTGCCGACAACGGCAGGTCCCTCATCGTATCCGAGCGGTACAGATATCTCATTGTGCTCAACATAGAGTACCACTCTGAGCGTACGGTCAGGATTAATCTGCAACGGAGTATTCAGCTTGATGTTGTTGAAACTATACTGGCGCAGATTAGTGACATACTGCTGGCGTACGAGGTCGGTACCCTCATAAACGAGCAAGAACATCTGGTCGGGAACGTTATTTACATAAACCTCAACCTCTGAAAGCGACAGATGGCCGTAAGACTGCAAATCGTCTGATGTCCACTGTACGCCGGCGAAATATCCACCGCCGCTGGGCAGACCGGCAGCATCGTGTGCCGTACCGCTATGCCATCTGAGGTTGATGCCGTCGCCTATAGCCGGAGCACTCCAGTAAAGCTGCACTCCATCAGAAGTTTTCTCGGCAGAAAGCATGCCCGGAGCCTGATAGTTGTTGCTATAGTCTACAACTGCCGTAACAGGCTCAGACAGCTCGCTCAGACCTGATGTGTTGTAGATAGCGCTCACCTGATACTTATATGTGCCGGGCAGCACATTGTGGTCGGTGTAGCTTACGGCTGTTACAGGCTCGTCGTTGAGCTTAACACCGTCGCGATATACATAATATCCGTGCATAAGCGAGTGGTCTTCTGTGTCTATTGATACTGCATCGACAAACTGACTTGTCTTTTCCGACTCGTTGCGCAGGGCAACATAGGCAACAGACGAAGGCAGGGTGAAGCTGAACTTCTGCCAAGCCTCGGTGGTTGACACTGTCGTGAGCTTCTGGAAGTCGGCTTCCGACGTAGAGTTGGTCGACGATGTATATACAGACAGCGAACCAGCTGCCTTGATGTCGTTCTGATTGCGTGCCACGAACGAGAAGAGTTTCTCGGCGGCGCCTTCACCTTCAACAGGTATTATCAGCAGCGAGTTGTCGCCTGCTCCGGCCTCAACAGCCTTGGTGCCCTCGAAGGCACAGTCAGAAGTAACGGTCCATGCGCCGTTGGTGTTGGTCCATCCGTCGTGTGCCAGTGCAGAGCCTGCGGTCTGAGTTTCGGCACTCTCGTAAACAGATGCGTTGACCGTGGCAGGATCTACGAACGACACGTTGACATTGTAGCCACACTCGGCCTGAACGGCCTTAACATCAGAAGGAGCCACGCAGTCGCCTGCGTCGATGATTGTAACGGCAGTGGCAGGAGAAAGCTCAGACACAGAGCCGTCGATATAAACCGTCTGAACGGCATAGTTGTATGTTCCGGCCTGAGTTTCGTCTGTTGTGTAAGAGCGGTATTTCACAGGCTCGGCGTTAACCTTCTCGCCGTTGCGGTAAACGTTATATCCCTTCAGTCCGGCTATAGTGCCCGGATCGAGGAAGAAGAAACGTGCATACTGCGGTCCCTGCAGCGCAAGCGCAAGGATGTGCAGTCCGTCCTTGGTTGTGATGAGCGACATGCCTCCGGCAGCCGTACCCGTGGCCGGACTCAGTTCGGGATAGTCTTTAAGATCTACTGAAGCGAGTTTCTTGCCTGTGGCAAAGTCATACATCGACACTACATACGGATTTTCATAACCCTGCTCGAAGGCATAAAGCACGCCGTTATAATAAGCCGTTCCGGCTGCGCCCGGATAAAACGGTCCTGTGCCAAGCTTGCTTCCTCGCTTATCGATGTAGATGGATGTCTCCCAGTCGCCAACCTCAAAGCCTCCGCGGCCGTTGTCGAGGTCGGGGATGTAAGCCAGATGGCGTGCTACTTCCGAGATAGAGATAGTGTCTGTAGCCACGCGCTTGTCCATGTCTATCTTATAAATCCAATTGCCGTTTGTAGAGGCATAGAAGTCCTCACCGTCGTATGCAAGGTTGAGTATTCCGTTGTCGACACCGTCAACGATAAAGCCCTCAACAAACTCACCGTCGAGTGTGTATTTGTTTACGGCTCCCTTGACGCTGTGCATAGTTGTGTAGATATACTCACCGTCAGAAGCTATGCCCATCTCGCCAGAGATGTAGCCGTTAAACTGGTTGATGTATTCAAGACATCCGTCGTTGGTGTTAACCTTGGTTGTAGTAAGGTCTACGGGGAATGTGGTTCCGCCTTCAACAGGCAGATCCCAGCGCAGACGCACCGTGCGGTTAAGCTCTACGTCGGCATTGATCTTAGTAGGAGAAACAGGATTTCCGAGGTCGATAACCTCTACGGTTGCGCCGTCAGTGAATCCTGACACACCGCCGTCGGCATAAACCGAACGCACCTTATAAACGTGCTTGCCCGGATCTGTAACCTGGTCGCTGTAGGCGAGAGCGTTCACCGTGGCAGCATTTACCTTAACGTCGTCGCGGAACACATCGTAGCCAACAGGAGTCTCCTCCGCTTCGGTTGCAGGAGAAAGGTGTACGGCAATGTTAACATTACCCGTGCCGCATCCTTCTCTTGAACAGGTTGACCATACAGAACCGTCGGTTGAAATAAGGTTACTCTTGCCCTCAACGGCCTTACCGGCATCAATACCGATAGGCATTACGCCGGCATCATGAGACACGAGGAACGAAACGATATACTCGTGGCCTCGCTCTATTGTTATAGGCTTGTTGAGCGAAACTGTGTTAAACTGTCCATACTTAATATCATCAGCATCAACGTTCTGCGAGTAAACCGACTTGCCGTCCTTATATATTCTGAGCGACAGAGCCTGGCACAGCTCCTTGACATAGACGTCAACCTTGTCGAGCTTCATGCCTCGGTATTCGAACAGGTCGTCGCCGGTCCACTTGGCACCAATCCAGAAGAGTCCGCCGTCGACAAGTCCGACGCCGGTGCTGCATGTGCCGTTGTCGTAGCGCATTGTGGTTTCGTTCTGACGGACGAGTCCGGGCTGTGTCCACGACAGAGCCACATTCTTGTTCTCAGAGATGCTTGCGCTCAGTGCAGTCGGTGCGAAATAAGGAGCACCTACGGTCATGTCGTAGACCACAGAGTCAGAATGGTTGGTCTCAACACCGTCATAAAGGGCAGTAACGGTATATTTGTATTCGCCGCGGATAACGTTCTTGTCAACATAAGAAGTCTCGGCAACGGGAGCCTCGTTGATGCGTGAGCCGTTGCGATAGACGTTATATCCTGAAGGAGTCTTGTCGGCCTTGCCGCTCTGCCATGAAAGGTTGATGTCAACATCATTGTCGCACGAAGCTGTGAGTCCTACAGGGCGCGGTATGGCGCAAGGGCCGACAGCCGTATAGCTGACATCTATCTTTCCAGCATCAACGTCTGGCAGAGTGAATATATTGAGATCAGCAGAATAATCCTTGCCCACAACACCCTTTATGGCATTATAAGTAATCTTAACTTCCTGCTTCTCGCCGGCCTTCAGCACCCCAGCCTTTGGCGAATAAGAGAGCCAGTCGCCTGCATCACACAGCTTGTACACATAAATTCGGGCCGGTGACTGCTCCATTATGCCCACCAACGACAATGTTCCGTCAAACAGACTGGTTGTTGTCTCTATTCCGGCACCATATATCATCGGCGTGTACTGATAATCAGGCGTGTCAGAAACCTCGTGCTTAACATCAGTAAGCCTGCGTGTATTAAGGTTATACTGGCGCAGCACGATGCGGTCAACGCCCTGATAAGACATCTCCTCATGTGAGAGCCACAGATAAGGACCGCCGGGAGTTGTATTGTCGTAAGCAGAACCGTACACGTCAAGACTCTCTTCGTCAGAAATGTTGCGCATGGCCGAAGTTATCTTGCCTTCACGGTTAATGCGGCATATAGTGTTAGAACCGCCTGCCCAGAACTCATCGCTCCTTGGGTCGTAGGCAATGTGGGTGATGTTTATCTTAGGATCGTCAACAATGGTTATAGTCTTGACAAGCCGTTTGTTGCGCAGGTCGAGCTGATAGATGGCATTAGTGTCATCGCTTCCGTAGAAATAAGTTCCGTCGAACGCCATATCGTCCACCTTATAGTACATGCCCTCAACATCGAACTCTTCGATGAACCTTCCGTTGCGGTCGTACTTATAGAACTTGCCAATGTTATACCATGAAGAGGTGTAGAAGTATTCTCCGTCGAAAACGATGGCCGACTGCAAATCGCCCGATGCGCCGAAGCTCTGCTGCAGCTGGAAACGGCCAGATATGTCGCCAGAACCTATCTCATGGTCAGCCAGCATGCGCCACATAACCTCACCGTCGCCCGTATTTTCAAGCGTCACGGTCTTTTCTACTTTATCTTCAACATTAAGGTCTTCATGCAGCTCAGTCTCACTGACAGAAAGAACCGGAGTAGTTACATTTACGACCTCGTCGTTAGCTGAAGAGTTCTCAACGATCCATTTACCCTTATATAGGTTATGGCCTTCCTCGTCAATGACAATGGTATATGTGTCAGCCTCAATCTTCTCAAAGCTAATCTTGCCGTCAGCACCAGCCTTAGCATTATATCTGCCTCCGCCGTCACCTTCGAGCGAGACGCTGCACCCGGCAAATGGAGTTCCGCCAGCGAGAACTGTCAGGCTGGCTGAAGTCCATTCAGGATTCCATACCTTTATGTCGTCAACATACCAATAGTCGATATAGAAAGCCTCCTCACCATGGGCACGGAAACGTACCTGGAAAAGATTCCCCGTAAGATACGGGCTGAGATCTATCAGCTCCTGGCGCCATGAATATGTACCCTCGTCGCTCAGATAATACTTGCAGCGTGTCCAATTCTTGCCGTCGCACGACACTTCTACAGAGAGTGTGTCGCCCGTGGTGCTGTTATAGTTGAGCATACGAAGGTCGAAACGCAGCCATGTGTTCTTGACATCTGTTGTATTGAGCTGTCTCGATATGAGCGACTGTGAATAGTTCTTCAAAGAAGAATACCGATATGCAGCACAAGGATCAACAAGACCATAGGTATAATAATCTACACTCCACTTACTTGGATTACCGGCATCATCAGCAGGTGTCGACCACTTGTCGGCATCAAGCACCCACGAACTGAAGTCGTCTTCGAAAGGAAGAAGCCTTATGTCGGGCACTTCCACATTGACAGGCTCTGACATTCCTGTCTCGGTGCCATCTTCATAAACAGCCGTAACGGTATAAGTGTAGTTGCCGTAGTCGGGCACCTCGTCAGAATATACCAGACTAACAATAGGTTCTGCATTTACCTTGACAGAATTTCTGTACAGGTTGAATCCAACGAGCGGATTGCTTGCAGCAGCCTTAAGCGGGCGCACGTTGTTAGTGCCGACAAAAATGTCGTCGATAAATAACATGAAAGCCTCATTCGACACACAGTTTATCGTAACATATTTTGCGTCCTTAGGTATCTTATAGCTCATCAGTGTCCATGTGGTAGGCACCTCTACATAGTCGCCATCTGAAACCCATATAAAGTCAGAAGCACGCTTGCCAGTGGTTGAATATCCCACACGGATGCGTTCAAGGCCATAAGTGTCTTTATAGCTCTTTGCCCTGAAGCTTATCTGGAAGTCTCTGTCAAAGTTCAGCTCAGGCGATATAATAAAGTCGTTGCTCTGACCCTGAACGGCAAAGTCAACCAGCATCTTCGTGCCAGAATATGGCTTAGCGTCAGGATAGTCGGCAACAGACGGAGTTGTCTTTGCCACATTCATAACGATGAATGCCATCTTGTTGCCCTGATTAGGAAACGATGTCACAGCCCATGTATATGTCTGTTCATTGTCCATGTCAAGATACTCCCACCCTACACTACCGGGAGAGTTGATGACAAAGTCAGGATGGCCTTCAAAGTCATCATAATATCCGTCGGTAGGCTCCGGACTGTTCCACTGCAAAGTAACAGTCTTGTCGTCTACTCCAACCATGTGCAGTCCGTCAGGAACGCCGTCGGCCGTTCCCTGCAACGACATCCGCGTAGGGGCAGCCCAATGCTGTGCTGCCGGAGGCGGAGCTATATGCTTTGGCTTTACTCTTAAGCTGTCGGCAGCTGAGACGCTCAGAGCCGCAGCTGAAGCCAATACTGAAAGAAAATATCCAATATATTTCATCTCAAAACACATTTTATTTAACCATCAATTTGAATGTTTTTTCGTGTTCATTTCCAGACACCTTAACAATTGTCACGCCTTTATAGCCCTGCAGCGCAAACTTGCATGCATCGCCGTCGGCCACACCCGAATAAAGAATCTGTCCCGAAGGTGAAGCACAAGTTATCTTGTCACCGGCATGCAGACCGCCAAGAATCACCATGCCCCTGCCGGCCGTTGCATAGAGGTCACCGCTTACAGGAACGAACACACCTGTTGCATCATATTTGAAGTAAGCTGGCTCGGAAGAGTCATAAAATAGAGAACCGTCACCTGCAGTTACCGTAATGGCATAAGTCTTGCCTGTGAGGAATTCACCGGCAGAAGTCTCGTCGATAGTCATCGTCGTGCCGTCATCAGGTGTCGCTCCTGAAGCAAGCATATCCCATACATAGCCATCGTTATAAGACATTGTGAGATAGTTGATTGTAGCTGTACGGCCGCCGTAATTGAGCGAGAAGCGCATCTTGCGGTACTTCTTGTCTTTTACATAATTCTCCAACAACACCTCAGAGCCTTCAGTGTCAAGCGAGCTTACCTCCTTAGCCGGACCTACAGCTTCCCACGTCTGTCCGTCTACAGTTCCTTCTATCTTAACTACACTCGTGCCATAAGGGCCGCCTGACTTAAGGATAAATTTACAGTCGGTTATTCCTTCAGGATAGTCACGTGTCTCTACAACTCCATTACCATAGAATGAAAGTGTACCGGCTCTTACTTCGACATCGCCCGTAATATCAGCAAAATCGCTCAACGGAACGAACACAGTATTGTTGAACACTTCGTCTGTTACTTCAGCAAAATCAAGATAATATTTTGATGCGTTTTTAACCGGAGTCCAATCAACCTGCAATGTACTGTTGTCCTTAAGTCCAAAATTGGTAATCTGAGGCTTTCCGAGCTTCTCTGTAAGATAGAATTGCCATAGCCACAGGTTTGTCTGAAGTTTCTTCGATTTGCATACAAAAGCGATATACACTTCTTTGCCTGCATAATCCTTAAGGTCAACCTCTTCAGGAACGGCTTCGCCAAAGCTGTCTACAAAAGAGAAACGCTTGAGCAGATGGAAATCACTGATATCTCTTGACTCAGTCGATACGTATACATCCAAGTCTTCAACAGTGGTTGACTCCATCACACCTCGTATAAAATACAAAGCGCCATTCTCCGGAACCTTCATGCGACACGAAATAAGCCAGTCGTCAGCATCGTTCCAGTAGTCAAACTGATATACTACGCCTTCTGTCGTCTCATCATAAATCCATGTAGTTCCGTCGCCGTTGTTGTCTACTATATTCCAGCAGTCAAGTTCACCGTTTGTCCATGAAGTAAAATCTCCAATATAAGGAGCCTCCATCACCTTACACTCCGTGGTGACAGGAACAGAAGCACCATATACGACAGAATTGTCTGCCATAACCATATATGCACGCACGTTATAAAGACTGCCCGGCTCAAGTCCTGTTATCTCCGCGCTGACCTTATCAGCCACAGCGTCAACCTCCACGTGTGTTCCTTCTATTGTAGGTTCGTCTTTCAAAGCCCAGCAGAAACCCATCGACTTAACGTCTTGAAGTTTCTTGACAATTGTAGCCTCTGCCTTCAGTGAGGTGTCACGAATAGACTTAGGCACCTCTGTGCGTATCACAGATATAGGTGTAACTCCACCATTAACTTGGAATGTCACCAGTCCGTCGGACTCGTTTATGTTGGTGACAGATACGTTTACGGGGTCGCCGTTCCAGTTAATGGCCGCAGGAGATGATGTGGGAGAGAACTCCGTTTTGCCCGAACGGCCCGGATAAGTGTCTCCGGCACGCGAGTTTGTATCATCTATGCCATCGGCGGCAACAATATACATACATCTGTGCTTGGCATTATTGTTAGGTCCGTTTATCGACCAGTATTTCTCCACCATCTCGTCGGTATAGTCATAATGGTAAATAAGCAGGCCATGGGCCGGGATATACTTGTCCCATCCTGTCTGCTGGCGATTCTCAAGCACAAACCACTCAAAGCCAGTACCGGGAGTTCTGTCGGGCTGGCAGTCGATATATCTTGCCTCATTGTCCGCAACAGTCTTCAGCGTAACGTCCTCAGCGTCTTTCAGTTCAACAGGCGAGCACCATCCCATCTGCATGCGTTCAAAGGCCATGAGGCATGGAGGTGTGCGGCTGTCGTTGTTATAACTTCCTGATGCATAAAGACTATAAGCACCGGGATCTATGCCGTAGCCGTCAGTATAGTCGTCTGTGTCGTACATATCCTTAAGTCCGAGCACATGGCCAAACTCATGAGTAAACGTTCCTATACCATCCATCTTCACTCCGCTTGTTCCGACAAGTTCGGCAGAGCAGCTGTAATTGTTACATGTTATGCCATCTATCTTGAACGCCTGATCTCCAAGAGTCCATGAGTGAGGCCACATATCGTCTGCATTTCCTGTACTTGCCTCGCTGTATCCGGCATAGATAACGTTGACATTGTCCATATATCCGTCGCCGTCGTTATCAAACTGCGAGAAGTCCATGTCTGGATTGTCGGCCTTGGCCATTGTCAGTGCCTCGACAACCATATCGCGCGGATTTACGTCACCGCCGGCTGATTCGTCATTGGCAGCATAATAAGTCTGCTCATGAGCAAGAGTGTAAGGACCGACGACAACAAAATTAGGGATAAACTGCCCCATGGAGTTGTCTCTATAATAGTCTTTCACGCTTCCGGTACCTCCGTCAACAGAGTAGCCCGGCTCGTTAAGCCATTTTGTAAAATCCTCATTCTTGAAATTCATCGCCTTGTCCTTGAAGTTGACAAGGATAACAAGATATTCGCTCTCCTTTACCTCAGCATTGCTCTTTACCATACGTGGCGCCGAAACCTTACGCGCCAGTATCTGCTCAGGACGCTTTATCTCATTCTTTCTGAAAGACATGAGCAGGTCCATCTGCTTGCGCACCGGAACCAACTGGCCAAGAAACTTCTGTTCGTCAGCCGAGCGTTTACCTACATTACTTACTCGCTGTGAGGTCAACAAGCGCAGCTTGTTCTTCTCATCCAGCCGTTCATACTTGAAAAAGCCATCCTTGTCTTTTCTGATAAGATAGCCGTCAACAGTGGTCATGTAATGAAAATTCTCGTCTCCGTGTATTCTCACAGTCAAAGTGGTGCCATCAGGCTGCACTACGGTTATAGGCCGCGGATTAGACTTGATACCATAAACATTGACCGAGAAACCTAGCGCCAGAGACAGAATCAGAGCACTGAATTTCTTTGATCTAGACATAAATTGTTGATTTAATTAATAAAAAAACGGAAAGGTCTGAGATATCCAGACCCTTTCCGTATGTTAATTTTTTATATTAGTCTTTTACAACTACCTTTATAGCCTTATTGTTTACTCTGACGATATACAATCCTTTTTCAACATTGAATGTTGTTTGTCCCTTTACATAAGCTGATTTTACCATCTTGCCTGACAGATCGTAAACTGAAACGTTTGCGCCTGCTGCTGAAGGAGTGACAGTAATGCAGCCTGAACCTACAGTAACATTCTCTGCATCAAGACCTGTCGCAGATATGCCGGTAGCAATGTTTGCCGACATTGTAACCAATGCACCGCCGGGATTAGTCTGTTCAAGTTTCATGATGTATTTGCCAGGAGTCTCTACGGTGTAAGTAAGATTGTAAGAGCCGTTATAATTTTCGTCACATACATATCCTGAAACTGCCAAAGGATTGTTAAGGTCGTCGGCACTGTAAAGCGTCATATAATAATATTTGTTGGCTTCGGATGTTATCTTAAGGTCGCCTTCTGCCAGGTCGGCATAATACCATACAGGATTCAGACGTGAAGCTTCCTTCAGCTGGTTCTCACCGACAACTAACTCTATAGGATTGTCTGACAACTCGCCCGGCTCATAATCACGCAGATTGAACGTAACTGTCTTGCCTTCTTGTGCAGACAATGTTACAACCTGAACATAGAACACCTCATCCTTAGATGCGCCAAACTTGCCAAAGAAGATCATTCCTAGGGTGCTTGGCTTGGTTATATCAACAGGATAGCTGTCGCCGTCACGCATTACACAAACAGTAGACGACTGATTTGAAGCATTCTGCTCATAATAGATGTCAGAACTGATTTCAAGCATTCCGTCAGCAGGTGCTACATACCTATACCATGTTGTCTGGGCTGACTTTGGAACATCAGCTGAACTACCTTCAACAACAATAGCTGTCTCCTTTGACTCGCCTTCTCCATAGGCAACTTCTTCAAGGTCGAAAGTGCCGTCGGCAGTAACATCTGAGAACTGAATGACATATTCAGTACCCTTTACAATCTCAGTCTTTATTGAGAATACGTCCTGAACGGCTGTTCTATAAGAAGGATAAGGGCCTGAGCTCATAGGAAACTGAACCTTGACAGCAAGATCTGACGGTGATATAACCAGCCATCCGTTAAGCGTAGCTGTATATTTATAATATTTGTCACTGCCGCTCTTAAGGTCATTTGTTCCTACCACTGCAGGTATAGGATTGCCATAGACATCGCCCTGAGCAATATCCTCTACAGATACATTATACTTGAATCCGTTTATATCTTCATTAAGATTCCAGCATATTATATAGGTGTTGCCTGCACTAACTTCTACCTTAACATCCTTTGTACCGCTGGCGAGCGAAGAATACATATTGTTCTGGTCGTATACGGCAACATTAGTGGCTGAGCTGAGGAAATCAGCTTCACTGCTTATATTGAGGAATTTTGGTGTGTCTGCCTCTCCAGGTATCGTAATGCTGTAATAATACTGACCGTTGTATTGTGGAAGTGTGTTCTCACCCAGCTCAATAGCCTTAGGATTGTTGAACGAATCGCCTTCACCGGCAGGAACTAGAGTCATGTCAAACAAATCAGGTGAACCCGTAGCCTCATTCTTCTCTATGCAAATAAGATAGGTGTTGCCCTTAACCGCATTGAAGCGCAGCAGGAAACATCCGTCAACACTTGCAATCGGACTATACATAGAGTTGGCATTATACACGCTTACAGTTCCGCCATAAAGATATGAATCAGAGCTGAGCATTACAAATCCGTTGTCCTCAGCAACATAGCTATACCAGTATTCTCCAATTTCTGCCGGCAGCTCGTTGCCTTCAGCCTTGCCTGTGAAAGGCATATCGCTCGACGTACCTATAGTAGGATGCGTAATAACAAAGTTACCGATAAGCGGCGATGTGGAAGCCTTAATCTTTATTATATACACCTTTCCGGCTTCTACTTCAGTTTTGCCAACAACCGTACCGCTGACATAGCTCAAACTGACGCTCGTTTCCTCACTGCTGTTTTCCTCGCAGACAGACAGGCCTGACAAAGAGCCTGTAAAGGTCATCTCGAGCACACCTTCTTCTGAGCACTCATATTTTAGGTATGTAACAGAAGAGTATGTTTCTGTACTATAGTTACTTGGAATAAAGAAGTTACTCTGCCCCGTTACGTCGATAGCTTCCTCCTTGGTCTGTCCACCTTCGACAATAGCATTTTCTGCTTTCATGTCAAACGAAATCTCGCTTCCGCCCCTTGTGTTCAAAATAAGATAAACCGTCTGACCAGCCTTAACAGGAACAATACTGTCTGTTGCAGAGTTTATTCCATAAATCATTTTGTTGTAGGTACCGTCTTCAGACATCACATAACTTAACCCTTCACCTTTGACGGTTGTAAAAGTCAGCAATTGTCCTGACTCAGCCGGTGCTGTATACTTATAATACAAAGTAACATAGCCCGACTGACCTGTCAGATCATAACTGTTTGTTCCAACCTGCAAATCTAATGCCGTAGAGACATCAGTCTGCGCAAACAAACTGCATAAACAAAATTGCAGAAATGTTAAAAGTATTAACTTCTTCATAAGCACTAATTTAATGTTATAATGTTATTGTTTTTGCGACAAATGACGTATTATCTTATCAATTTGAGTTTAGATTTACCTTTATCTTATATTTTAACTTATAGTGCAAATATCGTAATATTTTTAATATCAGCAAAAGATTATGTAATAAAATTTGAGTTAATATACATTAATATAATTATTATAGATATATTTCGTTATTTTTAATACGAATAATAACTTTTTCAAGTCGATATCATACGATTTAATAGTAATTTCACATAAATAACAAAATAAACACTCGTAAAAATATGTTATAGACAGATACATTATATTAAAAAATACATATAATAAAAATGGCTACCAAGCTTACAGAACGGTAAAATAAACTATATATATTTTCAGGTAGACACCAAGGCAAGAAATCGTTAATTTACAGAAAATATTATATTTTATACAAATCACGATTGCTTAAGAAAGGAGAATACACATCCGCAAAAGGAGCCATGTCATGAATCAAAAGGCCACATTTCAGCATACAAAAGCATATCTTTCATGATACATTTAGGTATATTTTGCAGAACATGGAACAATACATTAAAATAAAAAATTCTAAGTTTTATACATAAAATAATACCACTCATCCAATATCCGTCATTAACCATATTTGAATATTACCTAATCAAGACATTTATGAATAACAATGGTATGCCAGCTAAACAATTAACAAAAAGCATTATAATCATCGCAGCATGATTTTACGAAAAACTCATCACTCGTCACATCCGAACATAACATATTGTGTTTCAGAGATATGTAATGTGACAAGTTGAGTATTAAACTCATCACGCAACAAGTAAATCATTATCTTGCTGTCCTTACCTAAATTTGGTTGACTTCAAATATATGATTCTCTCCATGATATCTGCGTGACGAGTTGACAGCCCAACTCATCACGTTATAACTCTCTGTTTATCAGAACATTACAGCAAATTGCAACATGTAATGAGTTACTAATGAAAAATATTCTTACAGCAGCCCAAAATCTGTGACAGAACACAGGAAAGCCATACATAAGAACATACAAAAAAGGTGGATACACATTGATGCGTATCCACCCTATTTATATTGAATATATGACTTAACGTCTTATTCAGTAAAACACTTATGCAGCCTTAACCTCTGATGTCTTGTTGGCCTTGCGACCTAAAGTGATGTAAGCAATAGGAGCTGCAATGAAGATTGAAGACAGTGTACCGAATACAACACCGAGAATCATCGCGAACGAGAAGCTGCGGATGCTGTCACCTCCAAGGAAGAAGATACAGAGCAATACCAGCAACGTTGTTGAAGACGTGTTGATTGTACGTGCCAATGTCTCGTTCAGAGAGTCGTTGAATATTGTCCAATAGTCACGCTTCTTGTACAGTCCGAGGTTCTCACGTATACGGTCGAACACAACCACCTTATCGTTGATTGAATAACCGATAACGGTAAGGATAGCTCCGATGAACGTCTGGTCGATTTCGAGAGAGAACGGAACCAGACCCCACAATGCTGAATAGAAGCCGATAACGATTATCGTATCGAGAGCCAGTGCCACTGTTGAACCAACAGAGAAGGCTACATTGTGGAAACGGATGAGGATGTATAAGAAGATGGCTATAAGAGCGAATATGACGCTTATGATAGCTCCGTAAGTGATATCCTTAGCAACTGACGGACCCACCTTGGCACTACTGATAATAGAGCCGCCTGCGCGTACATCAGGATTCTTGAACACCTCTACGCTCTTCTGTGTCACCATGCCTGCGCTTGAGAGCGACTTGAACAGGATGTCCTCAACCTCGTTGTCAACTGCCGGATTGTTAGAGTCAATCTTATAGTTAGTTGAAATACGGATGGTTTTGTGGTCTGTACCCAATGCAATTGCGCTCACTGTACTGTTCGGGAATGCCGGACGGAGCACTGCAGTTACCTGCTCAGGCTCTACGGCCTTCTCAAGCTTGATTACATAGTTACGTCCACCTGTGAAGTCGATGCTCTTGCTGAGACCGCGAACTGCGAAGCTGATAGCGAACAGCACAACTGCAATACCTGCGATTGTGAAGGTCTTACGATACATTGACATAAAACCGATGTTTGTGCCCTGCAGGAACTTGCGAGATATCTTTGTTGTGAAGTTCTGGTTCAGCCACTTGTCTTTCTTCATTTTGTGCTCATAAACGAGACGTGTAAGATAAACGGCTGTGAAGAATGAGCAGCAGATACCGATTATAAGAGTTGTGGCGAATCCGCGGATAGGACCTGTACCGAAGACATAAAGGATGACACCTGTTATGATTGAGGTAAGGTTTGAGTCGAAGATAGCAGAGAAGGCGTTGCCATAACCGGCCTCGATAGCCTGCTTGAGCTGCTTGCCCTTGCGTAGCTCTTCCTTGGTACGCTCATAGATAAGCACGTTAGCGTCGACGGCCATACCCAATGACAGCACGATACCGGCAATACCCGGCATGGTCAGCGCCGCCTGGAAGGAGGTTAGAATACCTAACGTAAAGAAGAGGTTAAGTATAAGTGCCAAGTTGGCCATCATACCCGGAATCAGGTCGTACATGACAATCATGTAGATCATCAGCAATACGAAGGCTACAACGAACGAGATAAGACCCTGCTGGATTGACTGTGCACCGAGTGAAGGTCCTACGACATCCTCTTGAACGATACGTGCCGGAGCAGGCATACGTCCTGACTTAAGAGTATTGGCAAGGTCCTTGGTATCCTCGATAGTGAAGTTTCCGCTGATAGAAGACTGTCCGCCGGGGATTTCGCCGTTAACTCGAGGTGCGCTGTAAACAGCATCGTCGAGCACGATGGCAATAGCCTTACCCACATTAGCCTTTGTAAGGGCTGCCCAGCGGCGTGCACCGTCTGAGTTCATGGTCATGCTTACCTCAGGAGCACCTGTAACGTTGTTAAACTGGTCTGTAGCATCTGTTATCACGTCGCCTTCAAGCGGAGCACGTCCGTTGCTCTGTGTAACCTTTATTGCATAAAGTTCGAACACATTCTTTACAGAAAGTCCGTCAGCAGGCTTAGCGCCCCAAAGAAGTTTCAGGTTAGACGGGAGCACCTGCTTGGCAAGTTCTGATGTGATAATCTTGTTGATTGCTGCTGTATCGCGTACGTTAGCATATCCTACAACGCTCAGTGAGCCCTGCGGAGCCAGCTGCAACATAGCCAGCAGAGGATTCTGCTTCTTGGCGAGAGCGAGCTGTGCATCAGTCTCAGTAGCCTTGGCAGCGCTCTTTGCGTCGTTCTTTATCTGGAACTTAGGCTTAGCCTCTGCCTTTGCGGGCTCAGCCTTGGCAGCTGTGCTGTCGCTTACGGCAGTTGTATCAGCGGCAGTAGCAGACGAACCGGCAGCAAGGCGCTGGTTGATCTGAGCCAGATACGGAGTAACCTCTTCGCTGTTGAATGTCTCCCAGAATTCGAGGTTGGCGCTACCCTGAAGAAGTTTACGGATACGCTCAGGCTCGCGGATACCAGGCATTTCTACCATGATACGGCCCTGCTGTCCCTCAAGTTTCTGGATATTGGGCTGAACAACGCCGAACTTGTCAATACGGTTGCGCACTACGTTGTAAGAGTTGTCGATAGCCGACTGAACCTCTTCGCGCAGAGCCTTCTCCACCTCAGCGTCAGAGCTTTGTGTGCTCACCTTGCCCTTAAGCTGCTGTGTGGCAAAAACTTCAGCCAGACGATGTCCGGGCGCATTCTGATGATAATACTTAATGAAAAGAGAGATAAAATCACTCTGACTTGTCTCTTCCTCCTTCTTAGCCTGCTCCATTGATTTAACGTAGGCAGCGTCTGTCTTGTGGTCAGCCAGCACGTCTACAACATCAGGAACAGAAATCTCGAGGATTACGTTCATACCGCCTTTAAGGTCAAGACCCAGACCAATCTGCGTCTCCAAGCACTTCTGGTAAGAATAAATACCCAGATATTTAACAGAATCCTTGTAATTCTGCTGGTCAATCGGGTCTTTAATCTTTGCTGCCTGACTGTCGTAATAGCTAGTTGCGACAGAGAAAGACAAATAGAAAATGCTTGCAAGCGTCAGTAAGACGGCTGTAACAATTACAATTCCTTTGTTTTGCATTTTGATTATTATTAATTTTAATGTTTTTTCGAGTTTGATATTAATAGGGCACAAAGATAATTATTTTTTTAAACTTTGAAAAATTTAATGCCTCTTATTATTCATTTTAGCGGTTATTTTTATCCTTTCCACGCTTTTTGAGCCAACAATAAATGGGGTAATGGTCTGAATAGCCGATACTTCGGTCAACTTTGCACTTATAGGGCTGCCACAGCTTTGAGCACATTATGTTGTCTATGCGCACAAAGATGGCGTTGTGGTGATAGGATATGCCCGGACCGTTGCCCGACTCAACATAACAGTCGGTAAGCTCGCGCGCCAGAGTGCGGTGAGTGTACGATATGGGGGTGTCGTTAAAGTCGCCGCAAAGAATCACGTTGTCGCCGCTATTCCTCACATATTCGGCCACGGCCTCAGCCTGCGGCGCACGTATCTTGGCCGACTCTCCCAGCTTTACTGCCAGGCGTTTCGACTCAGCCCTCACCGTGTCGCTTCCAGCCTTGCCCTTAACCATGTCCTTGAAGCCGGCACGGTCGGCAAGCGACAGACCGGAAGTCTCAAGGTGATTATTCACCACAGTAACCGTGTCGCCGTCCATTTTCACCTTAAAGGCAGCACTGACGTTGCCCTTAGATACATAATCGATGCGCTCGCGCGCCACTATCGGATACTTGCTCATCAAGACGAGACACTCGCCCCCGTCCTTGCTCCTCACAGAGTCGATGTATTCATATACGCCCTTTATCGCGTTTTTTATGTCATCGTCAATGCGTGCTTCCTGCAGGCACACGATGTCGGCATCAGCAGCTACAATATATTCAAGTATCGGATTGTCGTGTCCTTCGGGGGCATTGTCGCTGGCAAAATTATGCACATTATACGACATCACCTTTATCGAGCCAGGCGGCACGTCGCGGCTGATGTTAAGCGGCCAGTAAGTACGCACGGAAGAATAGCTGACAACAAAGCCAAGCAGGGAAATAAGCATGTACCTGCGCCTGAACACCGCGAAAAAGACGAGAAAGCAAAAATTGATAAATATAAAGCCGGGAAATATCAGTCCAATATTGGCCATTATAGGATGCTCTGTCGGATTGATGCGGTCCGACAGGCCTACCAGAAACATGGTAACAGCCGTTGCCACATTGGCCCCGGCTATTATCTGCAAAGTAAGGTCTTTAATTTTTTTCATTCACAATGAAGCACATCCGTCATGTGCTATTTTCCTCCGTCAAAGAGTTTACGTTTTTCCTCCTCGCTCAGGCTGTCGTATCCGCTTCGTCTAACCTTGTCGAGTATGCGGTCTATCTCGTCCTGTTCAGCCTTCTTGCGGGCGTTATAGTCCCAGTCTGATTCGTTTCTTGTCCTGTCATATCCTCCGGCATTGTCCGACTTGCGGTGAGAGCGGCGCTCCCAGTTGCTCTTCAGGTTGTCGAAGAACTGCTGTCCCTTCGACCTTCCGAAAGATCCTCCGCCCGGATTGTTGCGCCAGTATCTTATCAGCAGCCATCCGAAGAGCATACCACCGAGGTGGGCGAAATGAGCCACACTGCTGTTTGACGTGCCGAGAGCCGACAACAGCTCAACAACGATGTAGATGCACACAAACCACTTGGCCTTTATCGGCAGCGGCAGCGGGAATATGAACAGGCGCTCCTCAGGAAACAGCATGCCGAAAGCAAGCAGCACACCGTAAATGGCACCTGACGCGCCTACTGTTGTCCAAAGATTGAGAATAGCCGAGCTGTTATGCGCCACTGCCATTATATCGCCGAAGCCAAAGCCCGGTATCTGGTCGCTGGCAAGCATGTAGAACTCGCCAAACTGTGTTATCAGCTGTATAAGTCCGGCACCGACTCCGCAGACCATATAATAGAAGAGAAACTTCTTAGGTCCCCACACATTCTCAACCACGCAGCCGAACATCCACAGGGCAAACATGTTGAAGAACAGATGCGTGAATCCGGCATGCATGAACATATAAGTGAAGAGCTGATATATCTGGAAATCGCGCGCAAGGAAGAAGTGAAGTCCAAACACGCTGTTCAAGTCGACGCCCTGACGGCCGAACACCCATGTGGCGGCGAACATCAGCACATTGATAATCAGCAAATTCTTTGTAATAGCAGGTATTCTGAACATACTCAAAATAATTTTTCTAGCATAATAAACGTCGGCAAAAATACTAAAAATATCTGTTATATAGCATAAAGCAGGGCATATACCAACTTTTTTTCATTAAATTCTTCACTTTTTTTTATTTTTTGTTTGACAAATAAAATGATTAGGCTATATTTGCGATAAAAATAGGTTGGGATAATTTTATACTCTAATATTTTAATAACAATTTTAATTATGAACAAAACAGAACTTATTGAAAAAATAGCTGCTGGCTCAGGTTTGTCAAAAGCTGATTCAAAGAAAGCACTCGACGCAACCGTTGCAGCCATCAAAGACGCTCTCGTAGCAGGAGATAAAGTTGCACTTGTTGGCTTTGGAACATTCAGCGTTAACGAGCGCCCGGCTCGCGAGGGTATCAATCCTTCTACAAAGGAGAAGATACAGATTGCTGCTAAGAAGGCTGCGAAATTCAAGGCCGGAGCAGAATTAACTGATGCTTTGAACTAAATAAAAGCTTCGAAAATACATAAGCCTGTATCCATACGGATGCAGGCTTTTTTGTTTATCCCCACCGGCAGATGCGCTGAAGCATGTCAGCACCGCCATTTATGAGAAAACGGCAAGCAAACATACAGGATTTTCACTTTAAGCGAGAATATTCAGACCATGTTTTTCACAGGCATATCAGGCATCTGAAAAGCAGACGGTAAGACTTATAAAAGACTTAAAGATCAACCTTGCGCATGATAAAACAAAAGCATCATGCAGCAGCATAATGCCAGACTGAGGCGCATCAATAAAACTATAAAAGAACGGGAACAGGAAATAAGAAATCTGTGAAAAAAGAATTTGTAAGAATAAGAAATAGAAAAAAAGTCCAGTCTAGCTTGTGTCTTGATTTTCAACAGTGTAAATGATCTTTTTTTTAAAAAAACGGGAGGAGACTACGACTTTCACAAGCCCAAATGTCTCCACCCTCCTGCAATCGACTAATTGGATATAATACAAATTGATACACGGTTCATGTCGTTGTCAGCAAACGGCTGGACTTCAGACCCCTTGTAAGAGGTCTTTATCTGCGACGCAGACACACCGCATTGTTCTGTAAGCATCTTCTTAACAGCCTCCGCACGCTCAGAAGACAAGCGGCTGTTTATAGCAGTAGTGCCTGTTCCGGCATCAGCGTAGCCTGTTATTTCGACAATTGCATTTTTATGATTGTTTAAATATTTAGAAAGTTCCACTACCTTTTCGCGCTCTGACTCACGGATAACGCTTGAGTTTATCGTGAAGAATACGTCGCGCTTCATGCCCTCGTCCTTTACTTCTTCTACAACAGGCTCGCTTACCGGCTTCTCTTCAACGACAGGCTCTACAATAGTCTGCTCTACAGGCTCCGGAGCCGGGGCAGCCTTCTTCTTGTAGGTCTTGCCCAGACGGATTGTAACGCTGGCAAGAGCGTTGAAGTACCAGTCGGCATTGCCTGCCTTCTTTGAGTTGTACTTGTCTGAGAGGACGTTTGCGTTACCCTCGATGCCGAGGCTTACGCGGTCGCTAACGCGGAAGTCGAACGACAGACCGCCACGGCCTACGGGACGAACCTTTGTGCCGCTCCACACGTAGCGCATGTCATAGCCTGCGTTGGCCAGTTCGTTGGCCTCATCGTTACCAAAGCCGATGTTTGCACCGCCGCCGATGAAAGCTGTAACACTGAACAGACGCATTGGGTTGTAACCGCAGATGGCATTAGACAGATTGAACATAAAGTCAATGCCGGGGGCTACATAGTTGTACTTATACGTAGTGTTTACGGCCTTGCCGTCCAGCATGTATCCGTTCCAGCCGCCCTTGCTCTGCCAAGCACCTACAGAAAGACGTGTGGCAAACCACGGGGTAAACTGATATCCGGCACCTAACTGAACCGTAGGAGAAAGCAAGTCGCCAAAAGAGGCCTCGCCCAATGTATACTGGGCACCGCCGTGAACGCTTACAAACCAATGCCTGTTGAACTCGTACTCAGGTTCGCTTTCCTGAGCTGACACGGGATTTCCCATAAACAGGAAACCTGCGGCCAATAATAAACTTAAATAACGCATAGCTAATGGTTTTAATTTTTTCAATTGTTCTTATAATTATTCTCTTGAGCCACCTTGGCAATGGTGAGATACCAGTTGCCGCCAACACGTGTCGGATTAACCGAGCATTTTATCGTGTTAGGACGGTTGTCGCCCTTAGGTTTCTCAAAAAACTCGATCGTGTAACGCACCTCGGTGTCGCTGTCGCTATAGAGGAGAAGTTCATCTATCTTGTAAGACAATACCGGGAATGTGGTAAGAGTCTTGCGTATCTCCTTTGAGCGTTCTTCCGAAAGAGGCATCACCTTGTTGTCCTTAACCTCATACAGCTGGCTCATAGCTCCGTCGATGTCGTTGTTCTTCAAAGTTTCCAAGAACTTCTTTGTCATGTCGAGCAGCATCATGGTGTCCTTGCTTGTACGAACCATCTGCTGGTCCATACGTGGATCTGCCGGCAAGATAGTCTCCTTTTTCTTCTTATCGCCACAAGAAGCCACAATAAACAGGGCCAAGGCCATTACGACATATTTAGCTGATTTAATCATAGAAACTTTATTATTTTTAAAAGGAGCGCCCCTCAATTACAAGGAGCGCTCCCGATTGAAGTTTTATTTTCCTTTCAGATTCCTTTTACTCAAAGTCATCTGTAGCATCACTCCTTAACGTCTTTTTACAGATGCAGGCACCTGACCGCGAGGATAAACAGGTATCTTGACATACTCTGTCAGTTTACCGTATGCATATTCTACTGTTACAGGGATGTAAACATAGAACATTTCCTCTACGTTAGAACCACCATTGTTCTTGAAGGTGATGTTGTTGCCGCTCTGGCTCAGTGACAGGTTAACAGCTTTGTTTGTAAGCTCAGAGAGTTTAGCAGCTGTCATAGCATCAGCATAAGACAGGTCGTTGTTTGCAACAACGCTACCACCATTAACAGCCAGTGTGTACTTCGCCTTGCTCAGATCGAAGAATATAGACTTAACGTCATAGTATTTCCAGAGCTGTACGGCATACTTCTCAAACTCAGTAGGATTGCCGATAGCAGTCTGAGCCACTGCGTATCCGCGGAAGTCTGTTATTGAAACAAGCTTGCCAGCGTCAACTGTAGAACCGCTTACGAGACCTTCCTCGAAACCGCCCTTAGATACTGCGTCTACACGGATCGGAGCTATGAGGCATACATCATACTTCTTAACGAGAACCTTGTTGTATCCATTAATCTTAGCCCATACGCTGATGCTGATCTTCTTGTCGTGAGTTCTAGCAGGAATACCCTTTTCGTCAGCCTGTGCAAGCGGGTTGATCAGGTTCCAAGCATCCTCTCTTCTCGGAACGAACAGGTAAGGAGTTGCCTCTGTATCAAATGAAGTACCCCAAGACTTGTCACGGCCAGTCCATGTCAGGCGAGCTGAATTCTGAACACCATTCTTCAAGAGATAACCGTTAAAGTTAACCTGATCGATACCAGCCTCATCAAGGTCATTACCGTTAACTGTGTAACCGGCGATTGTCTGGTCAGCAGAGAACTGAAGATCCCAAAGACCACATTCTGTCATGTTCTTGATGAAGAAGTTGTTACCTTTACCCCACTCTGATGTATAACCGAATGCACTTGTGAGGTTGTTGCGGTATACTACCTGTGCCTCTGTCTGTGCAGGTGTACCATACTGAACAGGCAGCACGTCATAAGTGTTATACTTCTCGAACCAGTATGTATCGAAGTAACCAGCGATAGCAGGCAGTTCAGGCAGTTTAACAGTGAACTTCCAAGTCATCTTCAGGTCAGGATACTGAGCAGGCATAGAAGATTTGAATGTTATAACCTTCTCAAGTGTTACATAACCCTTCTTCTGATCTATAGTCTTAACGTCGTCAGCATCAATTGTCCATGTAGCAGCAAGAGCATCACCATTCTCGTTAGTAGTGTTCTTGAATACTAAATCGCCATTTGTTGAGTTAGCCGGATCAATTGTTATATCATTGAAAGAATAAACTTTCTCAAATGTAGCCTGATCAAGACCTTCAGCCTGTACCTTTGCATAAACCTTAGTGATCAGCCAATCCCATGTAAGTTCTGCTGTCATTGCATCGCAGCTAAGTGTCTTCTCGTCAACCTTGTCATCAAGAGTTACGTCATCAAGCATCTTCTGAGACCACTTAATCTTCATATAGCGCTCGTCAAGAAGATTATTGTTTACTGTATCGCAAAGCATGATACGAACGATAGGCTCTTTACCTACGCAAGCCATGTTGTTAGTTACTCCATCAGGAAGTTTTGAAGAAATAACACCCTCTGGAGTTACTGTTGCAAATTGCTGCTGGTCTGTTCCGTTAGGAGCAGCTGTGTTGTAAGTTTTTGAAGGAATAGCAAAACGGAAAGCAATGCCATACTTCTTCAACTCATCTCTTGTAATCTGAGTGTGCTTGTCAGCTCCGTTCAGGTAGCAACCTGTTACGAGCTCAGCAAGATTCTTTGTCTCATTGTAGTAAACCTCTGTAGTAACAAGCTCGTTGTTGTCAACCTTAGAGTTCCAGATGCTTGTGCTGTCAGCATAGTGATGCTGAGCGTCAGAAGCGTTCCAAGCAAGCTTAGCTATTCTCGGTCTGAATGTAGTTTCTACAAGACGAGAGTTCTCAGAATAGATGTCTGTTGTAGTATTATCCTTGTTGAAACGAGGAACCTTCAGAGCAACGATGTAAGTCTTGTTGTTGCCAAGATCAAGAGATCCTGTTGTAGTCTTCTTCAGTTTAACAGTCATAAGACCGTTCTTAAAGCTTTCGATACCGTTGAAAGCAACCGGAGAGTTATCGAGCACGGCTCTTACCTCAGCTGTAGCAGCAACGAAGTCGATATTCTCTGCATCAATATTCTCTTCCTTAACAGAGCTTGGGTTAAGTCTGTAAGTAGCTGTCGTCTGACCGTTGTCAACATAGACAGGTGCAATTTTAAGCTCACCGGTACCGCTTGTTCCAGGAACAACAGGAACATAGCTCAGTACACGGAACTCAACAGCCTCGATACCACCAACATAAAGATCTGGAACGAGAGAAATGCTGTTCAGCAGTTTCTCAACAAAAACAGTAAGAGTATTGATGTTGTCGTTAAGACCACCCTCACCGCTGATAAGGTTGTTCAGGTCGTCAATCTGCTTCTGAAGAGCCTTCTCAAGCTCATCAACGCTTGTTACAGTAGCATAGTCAGACAAAGAATTCTGAAGTTCAGCGATAGCCTCCTCTGCTGCAGAAACTCTCTTTTCGATGTTCTCAATGTCATAAGCCTCAAGCTTGTCGGCAAGATCCTTCAGGTCGTCAGCTGTAGGCAGAGCCTCGATCTGCTCCTTCAGTTTGTCGATCTGTCCCTGATAGTCAGCGTCAGCAATCTGCTGCTTGAAATCCTCAAGAGCCTTCTGCTGAGTTTCGAGATCCTTTGCAACAGCCTCTCTTGCGATAGTAGCGATGTCAAGGCTTTCAAGAGCCTCAACTCTACCCTTCAAGTCATTAACTGTCTTCTGAAGTTCCTCGAAGTCACCTGTCATGGCTGTGATTGTAGCCAAAGCTTCCTCAACGCTCTCAAGTCTTCCGTCAAGACCAGTAACAGCTTCGTTTACAGCATCAATTTTTGCGTTCAAAGCAGCCTCCTTAGCAGCGAGGTCACCTTCCAGAGTAGCAACTCTTGCCTCGAGTGCAGTTACAGTAGCCTGATCAGCTTTCTGATCGATGGCAGCCTGGAGCTGAGCCTTGGCATCAGAGATTTGAGTATTAAACTCGCTTCTTACACTGCTCAACTCGTTTGACAGTGTAGTCTGCAAGTCAGCCAACTGATTCTGTAAAGCAGTGATGTCATCTTTGTTCGCATTGATGTCATCCTCATAGTCTTTACAAGAAACGAACATGCTCATTGAAGCGCATAGGAACGCTACAAGAAGCAAAGAACTGAAAATTTTTCTTTTCATTTGATAAACTAATTTAATTAAAAACTATATATATAATTATTTTTGGATTATCTAAAAACCCGCTCTTTCTTACCAAGAGATAGACATATGCCCTGAAACCTTGCTGTTATCGGGATTTTCAGCTCTTTTTGTCAATAGTTATTGTTATTAATGCTTTTTTCAACGTTTTTGAAAAAAAATCATTAAATCATTTGCAGATATTAGTATTTGTTCATATATTTGCATCGGAATTCTATCTCTTGGTAAGAGATATACAACGAAAAATCCTTATACCTTATTAATTATATAAGGAAGCATATCCAACTTATTTTCTACATTGTTTTCATGCAGGCATATTATCATGTCTCAGCACGTCATGTAGCTATGGCTGCCGGTAAGGAATGCTGATGCTGAAAATTATGAAAAATATGCAAAAGTCTGAATATGATTTAAGGCTTAGAATCAGCAATCCGTACATGAAAATAATGCCGCAGCATCTGCCATGCTAGATTATATGTGCAGACTCGCCTGAAAAGTCTATTGTTTAAGGATAAAAAACGGCCCACTTTTGCACAAAAAGTGGCCCAGTTACGGAGCAAAAACGGGCCACTAACAGTCTGAAACAAAACAGATACAATTAGCTTAACAAAAAGCAGCGAAACAGGCCACAATGTCCGTGTCTGAAAGCAAAACAGGATAAAAATGTTACGATTTTCAGCGCGTTTTTATAAACTAAATTATTTCATGGCATAGAAATAAAATAAAAAGTGCAGGACATCAAAAATTAATGATGATATCCTGCACTTTAAAAATCTATATCTCTCGATAAAAAGATATTATTTATTCAACCATTTTTCAAACGAACCGTTATTATACTTTACTATATAAATGCCTTTAGGCAGCTTGTCCATATCGTCCTCCTGACATCTTACGCCATAAATGTCATATACAGCTATAATCTTATGCTTAGGTCCATTTTCGTCTATTTGCTGTACCCCTGAAGTCTGAAGCTGGCTCACAAGGTTGTCAAGACCGACAATTCTACTCTCGATTTTACCATTTATCTCATCAATCTGAGATTCAAGACTATTACTGCACTCTGTAGGATATGCAGTCTTATGCAAATCCATGCTTTTCTGCAAAGCATCTCCATAAGTTGTCTTCAACGCTTCAAGGCCGTTTTTAACATCTTCTGCCAATGTCGGCTTTATCTCTTCCCATTGTTTCTTATATTCCTTTACGAATTTTTCATTTTCAAACAATTTGGGATAATAAAAATAATCCAATTCGTGAAGCTGGCTCCATCTGTCATCGGCATCAGTCTTAAATGAAGAATCAAAATCCCACAACGGGCCCATCATCAATTTTGTTGCCACAGGATTACTCTCATCATAATCGTGTTTGTACATATACATGTTTGTACCGGCGGCATCATCCGAGTTAAGAATGTCATGAACCAGAATCCATTTTGCAAAAGAAGCCAGGTCGATATATTCATCAACGTCCTTTCCCGAGTACAAAGCATCCTCAAAATCGTTAACGTATGCCTGGATATTACCGTTTATGGCGTCATCCACGTCTTCAGCGTCAGGATACTTGTATGTCCACCCCATGACAGAGTTCTGATGGTCTGTTTTAAAATACAGGTCTTCGTTCCACCAATAGGCGTCGTTCTCTATAAGATAGCCTGATTTCTTTATATCAACCCTTTTGTCGCCGCGCTCTATGGCATCTGTAAGATAATACATTCCCATATATTTATCATTCATAACAAGATTAACAAAGGTATAGCCAGGAGTCCATTCCATACCTATAGCCTCACTCAGCACGAAGCCCAATACCGTAAGTATATTACTCTCCGCATTTGAAAATGCCGGATTCCATGTGCTTATCTTTAGCAGATTCCAGTCCTTTTCATTATATCCTTCATCTCCACGGCACAGCAGGTCAAACTTCTTCGACAGCTTTATTTTGTATGGTTTCTGTCCGGCAGAAGCACCGGTGCTATTTCCACGGATTTTTATTCTCATGCCTGACTCATCTTTTATATAATCACCCGAGTCATAAAGTGTTTCTCCATCAAGTGTCATCACGAGCCGGCCACATACATAGTCATTGGCTGTTATTCCTGTTCCTACACATCCCTCAGGCGGATAAACCACTTCACATGTCGGGAATTCACCATTCTCTGTAGTTATCGTCAGCAATGGTATTCGAGGCCAATCATTAATTACTGTACTATTTGTGCTGGTAATAGCAAAAAACAAAAACAAAAAAATCCAAAGTCCTTTCTTATTCATAACGTATTATTTAATTTACTCTTAATAAATATGTTGGTATTAATTTTAATCAAGTTTTAGCGTAATTGTGAGGTAACCCTTATAAATATTAAATGTCTATACGGCGTACGTGGTAACTTTACACATACGCCGCATAAGACAATAATTATTTATCAAGGCTGCTTGCCGATGTAAGCAAGTATACCGCCGTCAACGTAAAGGATATGACCGTTTACGAAGTCTGAGGCGTCTGATGCAAGGAACACTGCCGGACCCATAAGGTCTTCAGGTGTGCCCCAGCGTGCAGCAGGAGTCTTAGATACGATGAAACTGTCGAACGGATGACGGCTGCCGTCGGCCTGACGCTCGCGCAGCGGTGCAGTCTGCGGTGTGGCGATGTAGCCCGGACCGATACCGTTGCACTGTATGTTGTGCTCGCCGAACTCTGAGCAGATGTTGCGTGTGAGCATCTTCAGTCCGCCCTTAGCTGCAGCATAGGCAGACACTGTCTCACGACCAAGCTCGCTCATCATTGAGCAGACATTGATAATCTTGCCGTGGCCTTTCTTTATCATGCCCGGAATAACGGCCTTAGACACGATGAAAGGCGCATTGAGGTCGATGTCGACAACCTGACGGAAGTCTTCAACCGACATTTCTGTCATAGGTATGCGCTTGATGATGCCGGCGTTGTTTACGAGGATATCTATTGTGCCGAGTTCTTTCTCTATGTCGGCCACCATCTGCTTAACCTCGTCTTCTTTTGTAACGTCGCAGATATATCCTTTGGCGTCGATGCCCTTAGCCTTATAGTCGGCCAGAGCCTGGTCCATGTGGTGCTGTGAGCGGCAGTTGAACGCAATCTTTGCGCCGGCCTGCGCATAAGCCTCAGCAATGGCAAAGCCTATTCCGTAAGCGGCTCCTGTAACCAGTGCCACTTTTCCTTCAAGTGAAAATCTCTTTGAAAATGTATCCATGGGTGTTTATTCTTTTATAGGGAGTTATAGTAGTTAAAGCAGTTACCGCTCACGGTCGTGAGCTTAGGAGTTAAAGTCAAATGTCTTGTTGCTCATTGTCATTCTGTCTGTGTTCAAACTAAACGGCCTATAAGTGCATTTGGCTTTAACTCCTTTAACAACTCTAACTTCTTTAACTACTGAAATATATTTACTTCAAATCCGTAATCTTTGAGAAGTCCTGATCGCCGTAGTCGAGGTTCTCGCCGCCCATACCCCAGATAAAGGTATAGTTGTGAGTGGCAGCGGCACTGTGGATGCTCCATTCGGGAGACAGAACAGCCTGGTCGCCCTTCATCCAGATGTGGCGTGTCTCGTCTATCTCGCCCATGAAGTGGCATACGGCCTGATCCTCGGGCACCTCAAAGTAGAAGTAAGCCTCCATGCGGCGGCTGTGAACGTGAGCCGGCATAGTGTTCCATACGCTGCCTGTTGCAAGCTCAGTCATACCCATCTGCAGCTGGCATGTGGGCAGAACCTGAGAAACGAGCATCTTGTTGATGTCGCGCTCGTTGCTCATCTCGAGCGAACCCATGTGGGCAACAACGGCATCGGCCTTTGTAACCTTCTTGCAAGGATACTCCTTGTGGGCTGTTGTACTGTTAAAGTAGAACTTGGCCGGCTTCTGCGCGTCCTTGCTGCTGAAGAACACGTCGCGGTCGCCGCGGCCAATATACAGTGCCTCCTTGAATCCGAGAGTGAATGTCTCGTCGCCAACCTTAACGACGCCTTCGCCCTCGCCTACGTTGAAGATACCTATCTCACGGCGTGTTGTAAAGTAGTCGGCCTTCAGCGGGTCGATAGCCTCGAGCTTCAGCTCCTCGTTAACGGGCATTGCACCGCCTACAACCATGCGGTCGTACATTGAGTAAACCATATTTACCTCGTCAGCCGCAAACACTTTCTCGATAAGGAAGTCGCGACGGATTCTCTTGGTGTCATAGTTTTTTGCATCCTCCGGATGCGCTGCATAGCGGATTTCGTAATTTGTTTTCATAAATGTATTTGTTTTTAAACTAATTGTTTTTTGATGAAGACTGTATTCTATACAATGTGAAAGCTGCGCCGCACGCCGGCCTGAAGCTTTCACCACATAATCCGGCCCGCCCCGGCAGGCACTATTCTGAGTCCGACAACAATGCCGGTGTGAATGAAGCATACGGGGGCTGCCCTTTAATTGCTTGCAAAGATAACAAAAAAATCGCACCCCTACGTTATGAAAGGTGCGATTATTATATGAATAATATTTAAAAATGTTGTCCAAAGCGGATTCGAACCACTACAAACAGAACCAAAACCTGTTGTGCTACCATTACACCATTGGACAATCACGGGTGCAAAGGTAGTGGTTTTTTACGCCACTACCAAATTTTTTCTTATTTTTTGAATGTAAAAGGCCGCAAGTTTTGCATTTTTATTACGCAAAAGCCCTGTCGGACAGCCTTTTGACATTTCAAGAACGCACTGCCGACAAATTATTTCACAGTTATGAGGAAATAGTTCTTCTTGCCACGCTGAACGAGCAGATACTTGCCGTCGATGAGGTCGTCAGAAGTAATCTCACGGTCGAATGCGGCCAGTTTCTCCTTGTTGAGCGACACGCCTCCGCCCTGAACGAGCTTGCGCATCTCGCCTTTGCTGGCAAACACGGCTGCCTCTGTGGTGAACAGCTCTACAGCCGGCAGGCCTATCTTGTCCTTTGAAACCTCAAACTGGGGCACACCCTCAAAGATGTCGAGGAATGTCTGCTCGTCGAGTTTCAGCAGGCTGTCTTTTGTCGACTTGCCGAACAGTATGTTAGAAGCCTCAACGGCTGCGTCGTAGTCCTCGCGAGAGTGAACCATAACGGTTACTTCTTCAGCCAGGCGACGCTGCAGCGTGCGGCGTCCCGGATCCTGACGGTGCTCCTCTACGAGGGCGTCGATGGTCTCCTTGTCAAGGCTGGTAAATATCTTGATGTAGCGCTCTGCGTCGTCATCGCTAACGTTGAGCCAGAACTGATAGAACTTGTAAGGCGATGTGCGCTTCGGGTCGAGCCAGATGTTTCCGCTCTCTGTCTTGCCGAACTTCTTGCCGTCGGCCTTGGTTATCAGCGGACATGTCAGCGCGTAAGCCTCAGCCTCGCTGCCGAGCGTGCGGCGTATAAGCTCGGTTCCGGTGGTCATGTTGCCCCACTGGTCGTTGCCACCCATCTGCAGCTTGCAGCCCTTGTGCTGATAGAGATACAGGAAGTCGTAGCCCTGGAGCAGCTGATAGGTGAACTCGGTGAACGACAGGCCGTCGCGTGCCTCGCCGTTAAGGCGCTGCTGAACGCTCTCCTTTGCCATCATGTAGTTTACGGTGATGTGCTTGCCCACCTCACGCGCGAACTGCAGGAAGCCCATGTCCTTCATCCAGTCGTAGTTGTTCACAAGTTCTGCCCTGTTGGGAGCGTCGCTCTCAAAGTCAAGGAACTTGGCGAGCTGCTTCTTTATGCACTCCTGGTTGTGGCGCAGGGTCTCCTCGTCGAGCAGATTGCGCTCAAGGCTCTTGCCAGAAGGGTCGCCTATCATACCGGTTGCACCGCCCACGAGTGCCAGCGGCTTGTGTCCGCAGTGCTGCAGGTGACGCAGCATCATCACGCCGCAGAGGTGGCCTATGTGCAGCGAGTCGGCTGTCGGGTCAGTGCCCAGATAAGCAGTAACCTGCTCTTTCTGCAACAGTTCTTCCGTACCCGGCATTATCTGGCTCAGCATGCCACGCCATTTCAATTCTTCTACAAAGTTCTTATTCATCGTATTTTTCTTTATTTTTTGTTCGTTAAACATATAAAAGCCGCACAGGCTTCTTTCAGATGAGCTGCGGCTCAAAGCCTGATGCCGCACGGCACGGCCGCAGAATGCCCCTGCGCAATAATCTCCCGACAGCGGCAGCCTTAAAACTATGGCACGGGGTCGTAGCCGCTTCCGCCCCAAGGGTTGCATCTCAGTATGCGCCATATGGCAAGCGCCAGCCCCTTTATCGGTCCGTGCTTCTTCAAGGCCTGGCGTGCATATTCAGAGCACGTGGGCGTAAACCTGCACGAAGGCGGAGTGAAGGGAGAAATGCAACGCTGATAAAACACGATAGGCAATGACAGCAGCCACACCAATATTTTGGAAATATGGTTAAGAATGCTTCTCATTGCCTCTCTATTTTCTCCGACAGCCGGTGCATAAGGTTTACCACCTTCTTTTCAACCTCGGAGGTTGGCCACAGCTTGTCGTCTATCCAAATCAGAGCAATAAGCAGAGCCGTGCCTTCCTGCTGCTCAAGCTGCTCGTACAGAATGCTTTTGTTAAGCCTGAAAGCCTCGCGCAGCTGCCGCTTCACCCTGTTGCGCTTAACGGCACGCTTGAAGCATTTCTTCGACACGCTCACCAGCACTCTGACGTCAGGCACGCCTGCCTCGGCATCGGTTTTGAGATACACAAGCCTCACAGGGAACGCAGCCATCGAGCGGCTGCCTCCGCGATTGAAGAGCTTGTCTATCTCTGTCTTTCTGCATATCCGCTCTTCTTTCCTGAATGTCAGAACACCGGATGCCGACATAATATTTTATTTGTATCTTTATTTATTCTTCTCCAAAAAGTCTTTCAAGGCACTTGTCATTGAAGGATGCTCCTTTGTAGGTGCCTCGAATTCCACCTTCAGTCCTGCGTCGTGGGCAGCCTTAGCTGTGGCAGGGCCGAATGTGCCGACTATAACATTGTTGTTCTTGCTGTCCTGGAAGGTGCCCTTGAAGGCATTGATTCCCGACGGACTGAAGAAGATGCACATGTCGTAGTCGAATGTCTTTATCTCTTCCTCTGTGAAGTCGTTGCTTACGGTGCGGTACATCACACACTCCGTGTGGTTGAACTTCTTCGAGTCGAGCAGAGTCTTCACGCTGTCGTCGTGAACGTCGCTCATGGGGATGAGATACTTCTCTGTCTTGTGCTTTATCATCGTGGGCAGCAGGTCGTCTATCTTTCCGGTCTTTCCGAAGAACACCTTGCGCTTGCGATACTGCACATATTTCTGGATATACAGAGCTATAGTCTCAGTTACACAGAAATACTTCATCGTCTCAGGTATTTCAAGCCTCATTTCCTTGGCAAGCTTGAAATAGTTGTCGATCGCATGACGCGACGTGAACACAACAGCCGTATAGTTGAGAATACTTATCTTCTGCTGGCGGAAGTCTTTTGAAGAAAGTCCTTCAACTTTTATGAAAGGACGGAACACCAACTCTACTCCGTATTCTTTTTCCATATCAAAATACGGTGACTTCTCGCTACTTGGTCTGGGCTGTGAGATCAATATCTTTCTTACCATCAGTAAATACCCTAAAAATTTATTTTTAAATAGTCTACAATCATTACCAGAACACCCCACAATGATAGCAAGGGCATAATTTCAAGGGCACAAAAGTACAAAATTATTTGCAAAAAAAAGGTTTTATGCCCGAAAAACACTACATAACTCTTGTAAAGCAGCAGTAATTTCACTAGAACTATAACAAAAGCGACATAAAAAACTGCGTTTTGTATAGACAAGTCGAAATAAGACTGAAGCATCACGAGAGGGAAAAGAGCCACGCCTTCAAACGACGTGATGAACAAAAACGACTTGAGCCATCTTGTGCTTTTTTTCTTGCCGAAGAACACGCTGTTGACAAACCAGTAGATCAGCATCTTGAGGGCATAATAGCCTACGAAGACGCCAAAGAAGATGGCCACGAGCTGATATTGCGACGAGAGGATGAACGTGTCGGCAACGCAATCCTGTGTATAGAGGAACGACACTATCGCAAACAGCAAGCACGTCTGCAGCACGAGGAACGACTGGAAACGCAGCTCGTTGGTAGTCTCCGAAAATTCGGTGGTCAGCGTCCTGGGCTCATAAAAGAAATTCTTGGTCTGCCTGAAAAGAAACCTGCGCGACTTGGAAAATGCTATAAGAGCCAGCACAAAGCATCCCAGAAGCAAGGCAGTGATGGTGTTGTCGCCTCTTATGGTGTAGGGCACAGGATCGCCGGCCACGCCGTAGCGTCCGCCGTCGAGCTCGGGATGATACATCGAATCGTTTGAGAAGAAGTTCTGCTTGTAGTATTGCGGCAGGCTTATGTCCTTCGCGCTCTTGCCCTTGTCGTGTCCGGGCAGATGGAGCGTGTCGGGACGCGTGCTCAGATGAGTGTTCTCAACATGGAACACCGACTGTATGGCAGAGTCTTGCTGGGCCGGAGTGGCGTCAGCAGGCAACTGCTGCAACACCTCATACGGGTGTTTCACCTTGGCCGGTGTCTCCGCCTTCAGCGGCTCGGCCGGCACTACTTCTTCATGTACGTTCGTCGAATCAGCCTGAAGCTCTGTCATCTTTTGTTTTCTGCCCTACTTTGTTAGTTTATATATAACAAGAGGATGTGTCAAGACACGGCATGCGCATAGGCGCAACGCCTGTGTGTTCTGACACATCTTCCATACATATGGACTTTACAGTCCGAATGCTTTCTTTATCTCGTCTACCTTGTCGAGCTTCTCCCATGTGAAGAGTTCCACCTCGATGGTCTTTGTCTCGTGGTAGTGGCTCTCAAAGGTTTTCATCACCTTTTCATACTTGCGGCCCATGTGTCCGTAAGCGGCTGTCTCGCTGTAGATAGGCTGACGCAGCTTGAGGTCGCGCTCGATGGCTCTCGGCCTCAGGTCGAACATCTTCTTGATAACCTCGGCTATCTCGCCGTCCGACTGGCTTACGTGGCTTCTGCCGTAAGTGTTTACATATATGCTGACAGGCTCTGCCTGACCTATGGCGTAGCTTATCTGCACGAGCATCTCGTCGGCAACGCCGGCAGCAACCATATTCTTGGCTATATAGCGTGCGGCATAGGCAGCCGAACGGTCAACCTTGCTCGAGTCTTTGCCCGAGAACGCGCCTCCGCCGTGAGCGCCCTTGCCTCCGTATGTGTCAACGATAATCTTGCGGCCTGTAAGACCTGTGTCGCCGTGAGGACCTCCGATAACAAACTTTCCTGTCGGGTTGACAAGATACTTGATGTCGTCGTCAAACAGCGCAAGCACCTTCTCGCTGTGAATCTGCTCCTTGACACGCGGCATGAGGATATTCTTCACGTCTTCCTTTATACGTGCCAGCATGGCATCATCGTCAGAGTCGAACTCGTCGTGCTGTGTAGAAACCACGATAGTGTCTATGCGGCGGGCCTCGCCGTTGTCGTCGTATTCAACCGTAACCTGGCTCTTTGAGTCAGGGCGCAGATATGTCATCAGCTTGCCTTCCTTGCGTATGTCAGCCAACGTGCGCATTATCATGTGCGCCAGGTCGAGCGACAGCGGCATGTAGTTTTCTGTTTCGTTGCAGGCATATCCGAACATCATGCCCTGGTCGCCGGCACCCTGCTCGCTTTCGTCCTGACGGTCAACGCCGCGCTTGATGTCCTCGCTCTGCTCATGTATGGCGTTGAGCACACCACAAGAATTCCAGTCGAACTGATATTCCGACTTTGTATATCCTATTCTCTTTATCGTCTTGCGGGCAATGGTCTGCAGGTCGATATACACATCGCTGCGCACCTCGCCGGCAATGACAACCTGTCCTGTGGTTACAAGCGTCTCAACAGCCACGCGGGCCTTGTCGTCGTAAGCCAGGAACTGGTCGAGTATTGCGTCTGAAATCTGATCGGCAACCTTGTCTGGATGCCCTTCTGATACTGATTCTGAAGTGAAGAAATATGCCATTTTATTTACCTTAATTATAAAAGAGTGTGCAAAGTTAAGGCAATTAGTTCTAAACGCAAAATAAAAACAGCCTTTTTAACTGATTTTCAGTGTAAAAGCCACTGCATCAGTATGGTTATGACATATTTTCATAAACAGCGGCCATGCCGTCTACCGACATGTATCCGAAAGAGAGACGCCTGCCGCCGGCGTTTCAAAAAAAGGAAAAAGAAACAGCCGGCAGACAGGCGCCTATTGACATTATACACGGTCTGTGCCCCGGAAACGAGCCGGCGGAAAAGCCGGAACCGGGGGTACAGACTGTAAGGATGATTTACTTCTTGACAAACTTTCTCACTTCCGACGATGTTCCGTGGTCAATTATCAGGATATAATAACCCGGTGCAACGCCAGAGGTGATGTTCTCGGGGGCGCCGACTCCGCGTGCAACCACCATGCCGCTCGTAGCCGAAACAAGTGTCAGTTTGTCTGCTGGATGAACGGAAGGCACTGTCTCAATGCCCGAAGAGATGTATTCATTGTAGCGCTCCTTAACCTTGTTGGAACTCATTGCACCTTTATATATAGTGAACTCGTCGATTGTGCCCTCAAGGAAGTTGTTAAGGCTCACGTTGACATTGCCCACGGTGAGCGGCTCGTCGTTGTCTGATATGTCGCCTGTGGCATCGGCAGCCTCGGCTATCAGCACTCCGTTGGCATACAGTTTCAGCGTCTTTGTATAGCTGTCGCGCACGCAAACGATGTGAGTCCACTCGCCGTTGAAGTAAGCTGTACCTGCGGCTGAAGCCTCGCTCTTGGTTACATTGTCGTCAACGGCAAACTTCAGCAGTCCGTTCTTATACTCCAGACCAACCCACTTGCCTGTTGCTCCGGCTGCAGCGTTGGCCGTTATACTGCCTTTATGGAATATGTAAGCGGCATCGTCGGCAGACTTCATCCAGAATTCCACGGTGAAGTCTTCTGTGCCGAGCTGTATCTGGCTGTATGCCATCTGTGTGAAGTAAGAAGCTCCGTCGAGCTGTGCGGCATTGCCCTTGATGCCCTGCACCGATGCCGGCGCGCCAACGGCCTCTGCCATGCCTTCTACGGTGTTGGGAGTAGAGCCAGCACTGATCTCATCGAACGGATAGCATGCCAGCGGCGTCAGCACAATCTTGTCGCGCACGGTTATCGTTCCTTCTATAGTTGCAGTGGTCTCGCCGCCAGTGGTAGACACCTTATATTTATATGTACCTGTGGCCGAAGGCGTTCCGCTTATTGTAAACTGCCTTGAAGAGTTGTCCACCGACATGGTTACGCCGTCGGGCAGTCCCTCTGCAGCCACGCCCGTGGCGTTCTTCCACTCATAAACAATGGCCTCAATGGCCTCACCCTGCTCCACGGTCTGGTTGAGCTGTCCGCTAACCGCACGCAGCGATGCATCGGTAGAGAATCTGTCGGGCAGATAATAGCCAAGGTGAGGCGGCTGGTTGTATGCCACATTCTGCCATGCTATGGCCATTCTATATATGTGGTCCTGCATGAGGCAGGGCACCTTGTATTTAGTTTCTTCCGTCGTGGTGAATATAAGCAGGTCAGAACTTGTGCTTCCGTCCCACAGAATCACCTCCTCGCGCCAGTCGCCAAGGATGTCGGCCGAAAGACAAGGAGTCTTCTTCGACGTGTTGCACGACTGCGCGTTGCTGTATTGTCCTAGGCTCCATTTTGCGGCATCGCTCGTCAGCGTAGCGTTGCGCTTAACGATATCTGTGCCGTCGAGCAGCTCTTCATAGAGGTCGCCGTCCCAGTATATGCGGAAGTTGCACGACGGACGCTTGTCTGCCACCTTGTTACCCTTGCAGTCGTATGTTGCCGTAGCCTTCGAGCCTGACGTGTAGTCGGCTATTGCCCAAGCCTCGCATCCGCGCCACTTCTCACTCACGTCGGCCACTACGCCGCGGCCTATGTCGTTGCCGCTCTGCTTCTGTCCCCAAAGAACCTCGCCCGTTTTGGCATCGCGGAACTCTGCGTCCCAGGGGAATGCCGCCGATTTCTCCTCATGCACCATCCATATCTCAAGTCCGTCATGGTCGGGGTCGAAGTCGCCAAGATGCAGGGCGTCGCCATGTCCGGCACCGGTACGGTAGAGCACAGAGCCGTCGTGGTCAACACAAGCTGCTCCATACACAATCTCGTCGCAGCCGTCGCCGTCAACATCGCCAACCGTAAGGGCATGAGCACCTTCGCCGTAGATGCCCTCGCCGGCAGTTTCCGACTTATGCAGCCAGCGCTGCGTAAGGTTCTTTCCGTCGAAGTCCCATGCACAGAGATACGATGCCGTATAATAGCCGCGGCACATCACCAGGCTAGGCTTCTGTCCGTCGAGATAAGCCACACACGCCAGATAGCGCTCAGAGCGGTTGCCGTAAGAGTCGCCCCACTGTGAGTCTGAACGTACTGAGCGCAGCGGCACATAGCTAACGGTGGTTATCTCGGCGCCGGTCTGTCCGTTGAACACCGTGAGATACTCAGGACCCGATACTATTATGCCCTTGTTCGAGCCGCTGCTTACGCGATAGTCGTCGGTAACCTTGTCGTCGCCCATCAGCACGGCCTTGCCCTGTCCGTCTATTGTTCCGGGTGCAGTCTTGCATGCCACCTCGGCCTTTCCGTCGCCGTCGAGGTCGTAAACCATAAACTGCGTATAGTGAGCGCCGGCGCGTATGTTGCGTCCGAGGTCTATGCGCCACAGCTTCGTGCCGTCAATCTTGTATCCGTCGATATACACATTGCCCGTGTAGGCACCTTTCTCCGAGTTGTCCTTCGAGTTGCTCGGGTCCCATTTAACTATTATCTCATACTCTCCGTCGCCGTCAACGTCGCCCACAGAGCAGTCGTTGGGGCTGTATGTGTAGGCCACGCCGTCGGGAGTGGTGCCGCCTGCAGGTCTGTCAAGGTGCACTTTCTTATACACTTCAGGCCATACGGCTGCCTCAGGCGTGGTCTCAACCACCTGTCCGCCGTCAACTGCCTTAACGACATACTTGGCATCTGCCGTTCCCGAAGCGTCAACATAGTTGGTGCTGCCGGTTATCGGCTCTGCGTTAACCTTCACTCCATCACGATACACGTCGTAGCCCTGACTGCTTTTGTCAGACGTCAGGCATCGCCACGACAGATAGACGCCTGCCTTTGTCTTTACGGCCACGAGTCCGCGTCCGAGCGTCTCGGCCTGCTGAGCCACAGAAGGGCACAGAGATGCGGCAAGCATCAAGCATGAAAAAAACAATTTTCTCATAAGATTTAAGTTATTGATTTATTTTAGCAAGAAAAGTTACGTACGCAAAGGTAATCATTATCGCTCAAATAACGAAATTTATCGGCAGGCAATACTGATTTTAGTATGCATAAGCGCGAAATGCGGACAGCCTCCAAATGCCCCATAAGATGTCTACATCATTTAGAGAGGCCCAACTAAGAAACTGAGCTATCTGTAACATCTTCAACTCCTTAAATACCATTAAAATGCATTTTCAATAAAGATGTTGGATGGCCAAAGGGTAACAATAATTCTCTATGATGGAATTTTCCATGAATATCAATTCTTATTATCCGTTCGAAAAGAAGGCTGATAGACATTTCTCAATACTACTTCCAGACTAGCCTCTCGGTCGAGATTCATTGACTTGCGCAACCTATAACGTCCGATGTTGACACTCTGTGCCTGGTTGCCCGTAAGTATACAGATTTCATGGGTACTCAATCCTAAATAGATATAGGTGGCAAGGAGAACCTCGTTTTTTGACAGTTTTGGATAAAGACTTAAAAGCTTATCCTGATAGTTTTTCATTATTTTCTCTTGCTTTTCAGTAAAGCAGGAACTGATCGGAATAAGCCGATAATCCATAATCTGTGCGCAGATCTTACGCAACTCATTGTTGACAGAGTTATCTTTTCCATAACAAGAACGCACAGCATTGCGAATTTTGTCGAGTAGTACATTATGATTATTATAGAACAATAAAAGATAACTTATCTGCTGCTCCATCTCGGCAATGAGCGCATCATTGCGTTCAACTTTACTTGCCGTATCATTGAGCAAAGAACTCAGCTCGTCGTTTTTCAGCTTCTCGGCTTCAAGTGCTGCAGACATATTCCGCTTGTCACGCAAGAGCCTGCCCGCAGCCAAAAGCAAGGCCAATACAAAAGCTCCAACAGCAACATATATACCAGTTACATTGTTTCCATCTTCATCTACCAGCTTAAACGTTCCATGCTCCATTCTCACATTTTTATCACACCAATTTAGCAAATTCTGCGTATTGGCCATGAAATCCTGAATGGTCTTCTTATTTCTCTCTTCCTCTTGTGCCTCTGTTGTGAGCACCTGACGGTAGAGATAGTAAGCCAGTTGGTAGTTGTTTTTGCGCTCATAGATGTCACCCTTACGTCTCAAAGCCTCAATCAAGCAATCATTATCGTTGTATTTTCTTGCCAACTCAATGGTTTTATCAAAGGCGACGAAAGCCTGTTCATCCTGTAGTTTACCTTGATAATAACGCGCCAGTGCCAACTGGCATTTTGGATAGAACGGCGTGAGATTATTAGCCTGTGCCTGTCTGATAGCTGTGGTGATAAGACTATAGTCGAGCTCATTGTCATCATCACATGCAAAGAGAGTCTGCAGCACTTTTATCTGCAATAAGGTTTGCTTATGCGCAACAGTTTCTTTATAGGCGTTTTTAAGAATTATCTTAGCTTTAGCCCGGTTGTCTGTAAGTCTATAATACGTGGCTAGGTTTATGAGTGTCACGATGTATTGATAGTGCATGTTTCTTTTCTTGTAGAATTCAAGTGTTTTCAATAGTTTGGCATACGAAGCCTTCAACCCGCCCTCAGACAATTCAATGTAAGCAATACCGGAGTAAATCTCATAATAAGTAATACTGTCTTTCTTTGTGCAATAAAGTTGTGCCCTGCTTAATAGTAGGTTCGCAAGATCGAATCTCTTAAGGCTGAGTGCTATTGAGGCAAAACCTGTCAAAGTCTGTAAGGTATATCGTTGCATTTCCTCTGCCGACTTCACCTGTTTTAGTTTAGTTAGCGCGTCAAAGTATATACCAAGGGAACTGCTTTGAATCACGGTACTCGTGATGATGGATTCGGCTTTTTTCACAGTCATCGTGTCTTCACTGGAATTAGCCGGACCGGCAAGGCTCATCATGGACATGAATACCATAACCAAGCAGAATAAATATCGTAATATGGATGAATTCTGCATATTGTCGTTCTGTGTAATCGATGCAAAAATACACATATTTTTTAACGTTTCATAATATTAATCCTTTTTTTAAGCCAACAGAATAATATATAGCCTTTTTTTGTCTCTATTTTGTATGTATATTTTATAATGCCTGATTATCAGCATGTTATACAAAAATGTATATAATAATCTGTATGCAACAAGCATTATGTTTATACTGAATGATGATTGTTAAAAACATTGTGACAAACATTAATTTCTATTTTTGCGAACGTATAACATTAAAATCTATAGCTTATGAAGAAGAAAAATTATCACTTTGTAACTGTATGGCAATTATTACTTATGTTGATGTCATTTTTATCCTTCCAGCCTGCATTTGCACAGGGCAAGTATAAACTTATGCGTCTGCATGAGCCGACAGACTCTGTTGAGCAGCCTGTTAAACTCACCAAGAAAAAAGTTGACACACGGCTCACTGCTCCAAAAGCTGAAGCCGTCTATCCTGGCGACGAGTATCTTATGAGGGCTTACAGCGTGTTTGACCCTCAGACCGGCGATAATATATTTATTGAAGGCGGCAAACTGACGACTTATCCTGTTTATATACAACTTGACGATAATAGCGGCGAGGCTAAGATTACCAACTTGATAAATATGTCGTCACCATCTACCATTACGGGCATCTGGGATAAGGATGCAAACACTATCACAGTGAACACTCCTTCATATTGGACCGATCCGTATAAAGAGTGCGCGATTATCGGTAAAGACGGAGATTACGATCTTTTTCTTCAAGCCGGTGATATGTACGGCATTGGCTATTGGGAATCGTACGACGCTCTTGTAATGGATGTGTCTTCTGACAGAAACACAATAACTCTCCGTCAGGACTTTGCCGCCAGCTTATTGGCATATGACGACTATTTCGGATATTATGACGGAGGCTTTAACTCCATATTCTTCGACGGCAAGATGTTCAAGAAAGGTGAAGGGCCTAATATAATTGCCGACAGAGACGAACTCGACTTCGGCCGTTGCTTCGTAGGCGGCACGGTTGAGAAAGCCATAGGTATTGTCAACACGGGTACTGAGGCAGCCGAATATGTTGTTGATGTTTCCAGTGATGAACTTACCATTGAAAATCCGAGCGGCAACCTCGGTTCTGGTGAATCAGCTACTATCAACATTAAATTCACTCCTAAAGAGGCAAAACAGTTTACCGGTACTATTACGCTATCTACTGACAATGGCGACAAGACTGTAAACGTAGTTGCTAATGTTGAGGATGTGCCTGACTATAAGAAGATAACCTCTGAAGGCAGCGACATTGTTACATATAATACCAGTCTGGATTATCCTTGGCTGCTAACTGATACTATCGAACAGCAAACTGTGGCCGTAACCACCAACCAAGGAGAAGGCATGACCTCTTCAACTCTCTATGCCACTGTCACCGTTCCACAAGGTAAGAAGGTAGTGGCAAGCTGGGATGCTGTATATGACCCACGCTTCTCAAGCTATGACGAATTCCATGTTGACTGTGATGATAAAAATGTGGTTATTTACGACGAACAAGGCGAGCAGAACGTGAAAGGCAGCGTTGAAATAGCACCTGGATCACACACTCTCTCATTTAGTTATAAAAAAGACTTAATGGTCAACACCGGAGCTGTCAAATACGGCAAGGACTATGTCTACTTGCGCGACCTAAAATATCAAATAGTAGACTACAAAGCAGCTGATGCCTCAATTTCGAGCGACAATCTTGACATGCGTCGTTACTTCCTAAATCTTGACACTGTAGAAGATGCCGATTCTTCGATTACCATCAAGAACGAGGGCAGTGATTCCCTTATTATTAAAGGTATAAAGAACTCAACAAACTTCAGCGCCACGGTTTCTAAAGACAAACTAGGCGAGTTTGAATCTGTTCCTGTCAAGATAACTTTCCTGGCCAATGCCGTAGGCACTTATCAGGGCGATGTAACCCTGCAGACCAGCGCCGGCGACTATACAATTCACTGTAAGGCCGTAGTGGAAACGCCATACGATTATAGTAAAATTGTAGATGAAGGCGACTTCCTCTTTATTTCCGACCGCGACATTCCGTTTGTTGTAGATGGTAATACAACCTACAATGGCAACGACAATCCGAATGACAGCATTGAAAGCTATTCAAGTCTGGGCTGCTTCTTCACTGTTCCTCAAGGCAAGATAGGTGTACTCAGATGGGAAGGCACTGTTGACGGTACAGATGATGACTATGCAATGTTCACCATTGACGACGCATTATATGCAGAAGTTCTAGAGGGTGATAGCGTTGACGGAAGCTACCGAATAGCCACACCTGCGCTTACTTATCTCAAACCAGGCATGCATTATGTGGTATTTGCATTCTGTACCAATGGTGACGGCAAGGCAAAACTGACAAACCGTTACACCATAAGCCATCTGAAGCTGCAACTGTTTGACAATCTTAACGGTGTTACTATATGGGAAGGCGAAACTGTCAATATGCCGGAAACATATCCCGGTCACTATTCAACAGCCACAGTAAATGTTCTCAATCTATCTGACACACAAATGGAGCTGGGCGACATTAATGGCAACGGCGCTTTCACCGGACAGTCTGATCCTGACGGATGGAACCGCGCCGTACAATATGGTGTAGTTCCGATAAAGGTTGTCTTCACTCCGACAGCCAAGGGCGAACAGAACGGTGATGTTACCATAAAGACAAGCAACGGCGATGTTGTATTGAAATGCAACGCCAAGGCTCTTGACACATCCAACCTCATATACTTTGATGATTTTGAGAGCATGGTGGGCTGGTCGATTCTCAACAACGACTATGACAACATAAAATGGCAGACAGAAGGCGGCAACACAGGTAAATTCGCAGATCTCGGAGGAGGCATACTAAAATTCAATGCAAATATGATTAACGAGCAAGCTGATGACTACATTGTATCGCCAATGATAACAATTCCAGAAAATGGAGCTACGCTCACATTCTTGCGCTCTGTCCGCTCTGCTAATGCCAACACCGTAAGCTACAGCGTCAAAGTGGGTGAAGGAACCGACCCGAGCACCTTTACCACAGTATTCACAGAGGATGAAGAGCCTATTTCTTATAAACCTGTGACTATTGACCTCAAGGAATTTGCCGGCAAAAATGTCCATATTGCGTTCTACACCGATGCACAGCCAAAGAGCGGATTGCTGCAGATTGACAATGTCACTGTTACTTCAGGTACATCAACGGGAATCAGTGACACCATATCTGACGCATTCGGCAAAAATACCATACGTTATACAATTGACGGAAAAAAGGCCGACAAGAACAGCAAGGGCATCATCATCGAGAAGTCTGTCGACGGAACGGGACATAATGTAGTTCGCAAACAAATCATACGATAAAGGAATATGAAGAAAGGTAGAAACATTCTCTTTTTAATTGCAGTCCTATTTTTGGGGACTGCAATTCCCGCCGCGGCACAGGAAGACGGACAGATGCTGCTCAGCTATTGCAACAGTGCAATACAGACATCAAGTACCATCGGTAAGGGCGGTAAAGGAACCGTATCGGCAGCATGCCTGATAGGTCAAGACAAGATTGGCGGATTGAAGAATATAAAGATAGCCGGAGTAAAGGTGGGACTTGCTTCACGCCTGAACATCGACTCCTTGCAGGTATGGGCACGCTATGAACTTGACGGCAATAATATCTTTGCCAAGACTATCGGAAGCAAACAAGGACAGTCTATAGTGAAGGGTTGGAACGAGGTGCAGGACTTGCCGGTGGCAATGAGCGACAAGCCTTTCTATGTTGGCTACACCATCTACCAGAAAGGCGCCTGCTATGCCATTTCGGCTGTCAAGCCACAGCACGAGCAGGGACTTATGGTCAACCTCGACGGCACATGGGCTGACAGTTCCAAAGTGTCTGATGCCGTATTGAGCATCGGTGCCATCATAACCGCCGACAACATGCCGACCTTTGATTTGGGCATCGACTCAATCTCAATGCCTGAACGCATACAGGTAGGCTCTGCAGAGCCGCTGACGCTCCAAATCACCAATCATGGAAGTCGCATAATCAGCGGCTTCGACGTCTGGACCAATGAGAATGGCTGCGAAGCCGTATCTTATCCGGTAAATCAGTCAATACTCCCCGGAGAGAGAAAGGAAGTTGTGGTAGACTATATCACCCCGCGCGGGGAAAAGGAGCGCAACGTCAGTCTGAAAGTCAAATTATGCAACCTGAAAGAGGGTGCCGACGTCAACGAAGACAACAACAGCGACTCTACATCTTATGATGTCACTAAGTATAAGTTTGTCAAAGTGCCTTTGCTGGAAGAATTCACCACAGAGAATTGTTCCAACTGCCCTTCGGCAGCAGAGGCTATCCACGAAGCTCTCGCCTCCAACAACTATATCAATGAGATAGCCGTCGTTTGCCATCACTCCGGATTTTACGAGGATCAGTTCACACAGCAGTGCGACCGTGACATGCTTTGGCTCTATGGCACCGAGGCTGTTTACGCTCCGGCAATTATGTGGGACCGTACATGCTTTACATACCCGTCGACACCTGTCATGGATGCGCCACGCGAAAAGGGTGAATACATCAGTATATTCGACTACCTGAAGAGTCTCACTACAGAGGTGGCAATCCTGCCAGAAGCCGTCTACGACCCTGACACCCGCATGCTGCATGTCACCGTAACGGGCGGACGCGACCATGTATTCGGCGGCGATGATATACGCCTGACGGTTTATCTGGTTGAGAACGAAATTCATTCAAGCACACAGAACAACGGCGGCAGCGACTATATCCAGCGCCATGTTATCAGGGCTTACAACAGCACATGGGGCGAGCCCATCAACTGGGACTCCAATGACAACTATTACTATGAGTGCGATCTGACGGTACCAGACAATTGTGTAAAGAGCAATATGCAGATCATTACCGTAGTGAGCAACTATGACCCGTCTGACGTCACCAATTGCCAGGTTGAAAATGCTGCTATCCTGAACGATATCGACTGGTCAGGCGCCACATCCGTAACAGGAGTATCTGTGGAGCGTCCGTCTGCCCCGTCTGCCATATATGATGTCACAGGCAGAAAAGTTGGCGAAACATCAATGGATATGCCATCGCTGAAGCGTGGCATATATATCATCGGAGGCAAGAAAGTTGTAATCGGAAAATAGTTTGTTTTCTCGATATTACTTAAAAAGTAATGAAGGGGGTGCATAATTTGATGCATCCCCTTTTGGTTGATAATACTTTATGCTGTATGGAAAGCCTTAACGGCCGGCAAATATTACCACTCTACGCCGCCCTCGGCCAACACGCCGTCTGCAAAGGGAGTGTCGTCGGCACCGAAAGAATTGGCTTTATACTGGATGCATATAACAACCATGTCGTCCGCACCCGTGTTGCGCAGCGCACGCATCCCGGCTGGAGCAACACGCACTACGCTGCCCTGAGCCACTGCGAAGGTCTTGCCGTCTACTTGAAACTCGCCCTTGCCGCTCACGATGATATACAGTTCCTCGTGTGTTTTGTGTGCATGAAGGAAGGTGCTGCCCTCGCCCGGAGCAAAGGTCTGTAACGAAATTTCAGAGCCTGTGGCACCAAGGGCCGTGCCTGCAAATACCTTTCCTTTGAGAACCACACCGCCGCCGAAGTCGATTTCGTGCTCACGCAACTCGTTGAAACTGCCTGTTGTAACTGCGGTAAAATTGTCGCCGCTACCTATAATCTCTAACTTTTTCATCTTATTATGCTTTTATTGTTCACGATGCAAAGTTAGTTTATATCTGCGTATGTATCAAGAGGTTACAAAATTCTCAGCCGGTTACGCGGAGGTTACTAATGCTGAAACCAAGCCATTTACGCCAATCACTTTTACACACTTTAACAACAGCACACTCGCATAATGGCTTTCGCCAAGACGCATGGGCACATCACATCTGGGGATGCACGCCGGAAGAAAGACATTTTTATTCAAAATAGAGCCCCGCAGATGCGGTTTATTTAAGAACATTGGTTACTTTTGTAAACCGTAATCAATGTTTTTATGATTAAGAACGAACTAAAAGACACATTATATCCCACCTGCCCCATACGCAACATATTGTCGCGCGTAGGCGACAAATGGTCGATGCTTGTGCTGATAACGCTCAACGGGCACGGCGTGATGAGGTTCAACGAACTGCGCCGCAACATTCCGGACATATCGCAGAAGATGCTGTCGGAGGTGCTGAAGGCTCTCGAGGCCGACGACCTCGTGTCGAGAAAGGTGTATGCCGAGGTGCCGCCGCGCGTTGAATACCGCCTGACAGAAAGGGCGCTGACGCTCATTCCGCTCATAGAAAGTCTTATAGACTGGGCTTTGAGCAATATGGACGACATAATGGAGAGCCGCAAACAGTATCTGCTGAAATAGCAGAACCATTAAGTTTCAGCAAACGTTGCGCATGGATGAATATGCCACTGTCTGCCGGCAGACAGCAGTCTGACGACAAAGATGCTATCTGTTGACGTATTTCACTGTCTTAACTTCGCCGCCGTCATACTTTATCTTCAATATCAGCATGCCCGAGCCGAAACCCAAGGCTGAAGCCATGGCCCTAAGCATGGCATAGGCAAGACTCTTTGAGGCAGCAACGGCGTCACGGCCTGCCCCTACACACCATTGCGCATTGCTGTTGATATGTATCACCGCGTCAGTTTCGGGCACATTGCCAAGTCCTTTGCCTGCCAGTTTACGGCACAGCGAAAGAGGATACATCACCTTATCTGCCGACGAAGGCAGCGCCGAATAATTCACTTCGGTCCTGATGTCAGCCCCGGCATGTCGTCATAGTTCACCTGCAACTTCAGCATATCTCCCGATGCCATATTTCAGTTATTTCACCTCACGACAAGGCCCGGCTTTCTGCATACTGAACGGCGCCGCTTTCTAATATGCCGTCTTTTACATTCCAAAAGGGCACAAATTGCACGCTAAAAGGTGGTTTTTTGGAGGCTAAAACATGGCCTTTTGCAACGCATTAATTATCAGCACGTTACGAAGACAGGCAAGACACGGCATGCCGGAGGCTGAAAACGGGCGCGCCAACGGCCGGACTAGACACGCTGACGGCAAAACTGACAGCTGACATGACACGTATAAGGGTACAAACGACACCTCGATATGACAATTTAGACGGTAAAAACATTATACACATTTTTATGTATTAAAAAAGATTAAATCTTTCAAAATAGATTCGCAAATTATACCTTATATTACTAATTTGGCAGTAACTTTGCAGGCATAAAACCGAGAACAAAAATACAACTCTTTTAAAAATAAGGTAATATGAAGATTGAAAAAGTTCATGCAAGAGAAATCCTCGACTCAAGAGGCAATCCTACAGTAGAAGTTGAAGTAACCCTCGAAAACGGCGTAATGGGCCGTGCAGCTGTTCCGTCTGGAGCATCTACAGGTGAGAACGAAGCACTCGAGCTTCGCGACGGCGACAAGAACCGCTACCTGGGCAAAGGCGTACTGAAGGCTGTTGAAAACGTTAACACAATAATAGCACCTGCATTGAAGGGCGACTGCGTATTCAATCAGCGTGCCATCGACTATAAGATGCTGGCTCTCGACGGAACTCCTACAAAGAGCAAGCTCGGCGCAAACGCAATTCTCGGTGTGTCTCTGGCTACAGCACAGGCTGCTGCCAAGGCTCTCAACCTGCCGCTCTACCGCTACATCGGCGGCTGCAACTCTTACACAATGCCGGTTCCTATGATGAACATCATCAACGGTGGTGCTCACTCTGACGCTCCTATCGCATTCCAGGAGTTCATGATCCGTCCGGTTGGCGCTCCTTCTATCAAAGAGTCTATCCGCATGGGTGCTGAGGTGTTCCACGCACTTGCTAAGCTGCTCAAGAAGCGCGGTCTCTCTACAGCAGTAGGTGACGAGGGTGGTTTCGCTCCCGCACTGAACGGCATCGAGGACGCTCTCGACAGCATCTGCCAGGCTATCAAAGACGCAGGCTACGAGCCGGGCAAGGACGTTAAGATCGCTATGGACTGCGCTGCCAGCGAGTTCGCAGTATGCGAGAATGGCGAGTGGTTCTACGACTATCGTCAGTTGAAGGACGGCAAGAAGAAGGATCCTAACGGAAAGAAACTTACTGCTGAGGAGCAGATCAAGTATCTTGAAGAACTTATCACAAAATATCCTATCGACTCTATCGAGGACGGTCTCGACGAGAACGACTGGGAGAACTGGGTTAAACTTACAGCTGCCATCGGCGACCGCTGCCAGCTCGTTGGTGATGACCTGTTCGTAACTAACGTTAAGTTCCTCGAGAAGGGTATCAAGATGGGTGCTGCTAACTCAATCCTGATCAAGGTTAACCAGATCGGTTCTCTGACTGAGACTCTCGACGCTATCGAGATGGCTCACCGTCACGGCTACACAACAGTTACTTCTCACCGTTCAGGCGAGACAGAGGATACTACTATCGCTGACATCGCTGTTGCTACTAACTCTGGTCAGATCAAGACTGGTTCTATGAGCCGCACAGACCGTATGGCTAAGTACAACCAGCTCATCCGCATCGAGGAAGAGCTTGGCGAAACAGCTAAATATGGTTACACAAAGCTGAAATAATTTTCCATAAGCATATCAGCTGTAAAGGGGATGCATGAGCCACATGCATCTCCTTTCTTTTTATATGGCACACAAAACCGGACGAGGCATATTTATCTACGAATTATAACTTTTTAGTCCATATTTCTCAATAATTCACGTATTTTTCCGATAAAATCTTCGATTTATCAAAAAGTAATGAAAATATATTAATTTATTGCATTGCAGTATAAAATAAATTCATATATTTGCCAAAGAAGAACATTTCCTGCATTCAACGGGATAGTGGCGCTGCTGAATGTAGATCCGAGACAAGATAATTAACCTATTTATTACAAGTCGGAAGCTTATTAACCTGCTGCTTTATTTTAAATCATCACAGCCCTATGAAAAAGAACATTTTACGCGCAATTGTACTTTTTTCAATTGCTTTTGGGTTTTCAGGGACGGAGAAAATCCATGCGCAAAACGGTCAGCCTCACAGTCTTAAGGCCGATGTTACCTTCTCTGACGTAACGCTAAGTTGGAAGAAGCCAACAGACAACATCATTCTGCAGTGGCACGATGACGAGGACTACAATGGCATGGACGGCGTACTGAAAGATCCTGAAGGGTCAATCGAGTTTTATGCCGCAAGTAAGTTCAGCGCATCTGAACTTGCAGCCTATGCCGGACAAACCATTACCGATGTACGTTACTGGGAATATCGCGAAGCGTACAAAGCCTCAGTGGTTATCTTCGAAGACGGTACGCCGGTGTATGAGCAGGCCGCCGACCTCGCAGGATTTGAGAAAAACTCATGGAGAAACGTAAAGTTTGACACGCCATACACCATCCCCGAGGGCAAGGAAGTGCTGATATCAATCAAATACTCATACGGAAGAAACCTCGACATGGTTGCCATCTGCGACCGCGCTCCTACATACGGCAAGGGCAATCTATACTCATACGACGGAGAAACATGGCACAGCGACGGCCCGGGCGACTTCCTCATAACTGCCGTTCTCGCAAACAATTCTACCGGAGAACCTAAGGGATACAACGTTTACCGCGACGGCGAGAAAGTCAACGGCGAGCTTATTGCCGATGCCACAAGCTACACCCTTAATGGCGAAAGCGACGGACAACATGAATATCAGGTGTCTGCCGTGTATGACGCCGACGAGAAGATGTCTGCCAAGACACTGGCCAGCACCTTGTCAGTATACGGCTGCATGCCTCCGGTTCCGTGCATATCAGGCAAGGCAGACAACCTGTCGGGCACGATAACATGGGGCAGTCCGCTAAAGCGCGGTGCCGAAATGACATGGAGCGGCAAAGAAGTATCCAACGGAATAGGCGGCACCTCGAGCACATCGCCTAAAGTATGGATCAAGCATGAGTTCTCGGCTACAGACATGGCGGCATTCCCCGACCATCAGATTACAGCCATAAATGCATACGTCTTCAACGACGGCACGATAAATTCTGTAACCGCCTTCATAATGAAAGACGGCGTCATCGACTATTTTGAAGAGGTCAGCGCCGACATGGTTACAGCCATAAAGACCAACGAATGGAACAAGTTCGCGCTGCAAAAGCCTTACAAGATGGAGATAGGCCACGGCTATGCATTCGGTCTTTACTACACCCACACAGCCAAAGGCCACCCCGTTGGCGTAGACAACACAGAGGCAATAGAGGTGAAGGGCAACAGCTTCTCAACCTCAAGTCCGTCTTCTAAGGGCTTTGCCGAGTCGAGTCCATACTGGAAGACATTGTCTGAAGGCAAGATACCGGGCAACTTCATGCTGTCAGCAGACGTAGAAGCGCTCAGCAGTCAGGCATCAGAGCCGCAGAACATCACGGGATATGACATTTACCGCGACGGCGAGTTAGTTGCCGAAAACGTAGCAGGCCCGTCATATACCGACGTTGTTTCTGACCTCGGAACATACCAATATGCCGTTGTAACCAAAGGAGAAGGCGGCAAGAAATCAGACGCCGAGACCGCATATCTCACATACACGTTGCCTGAAGAATACAAGGCTCCGACCATCGTGAACAACAGTCAGGACGGAAAGAACATTAACATAGCATGGAGTTCAAATGCCTATGAGCTGAAACACTACAGCAGAGCAACCTACATTGCAGGCTTTGCAGAGGAGATGCCGCTGCTTTACGGAGCAAGATTTACGAAAGAAGAACTGGCTGAATATGCCGGATTCAAGTTCCATTCGCTCACATTCGGCCTCGGCGATAACCTCGACGAATTCAAGCTAAAGATTATTGCAGAGGGCGGAGAAGTGCTCTATGAGAAGCAGCTAACCAAGAACGACATAACTCCCGGCTATCTCTACACCCTTGACTTCGATGGAGAAATAGACGTAAAGGTGCCCGAAGGAAAGGACATCTACCTCGCTTATGAGGCCACGTTGCCAGCCAACACCACACCGATACTGCTCGATGCAGGTCCGGAGGCTGAAGGCGGAGCCGTAGTCAACCTTGCGGGAGGCGCAGGCTCATGGCTCAACCTCAGCACGATAGCCTCTGACTATAAGGGCATGAACGTAGTTATCGGCGCACTGATAATCGACGACAATTCTGCACAAAGCCCGTCGAAGGTCAAGGCTGCAAGGCTTAGCAGCGTCAAGCTCAACGGCAATGACATGGAGAGAGTAATCATAAAGACGAAGGCTACGGCTGATGCTGAGGGCATGGAGTTTGGCATCTGTACGGCAAAAGAGCCTGTCAAGGCCGCTGCCGCAAATGCAGACAAGCCCAAGGTGAAGAGCTACCGCATATACAGAAACGGAGACATGCTGCTCGAAACAACAGAGACGAGCTATGCCGAGACACTGACCGAATACGGTATTATCTACTACTACGTAACGTCTGTATACGAAAACGGATGGGAATCGCCAGCAAGCGACCTCATGACATTCAGAAACACCATTGCACAGCGCACCCAGGCACCTTACGACCTGCGCGGAGCAGTAGACGGAAAGAACCTTAACCTGACATGGAAGCCCGTTAGCGAGGCGCCCGTACTTACCTACGAAAACGGCAGCGGAAATTATATGGCATTCGGCATGACCGGCAGCAATGTCGTTGAAGGCTATATGGTGATAAAATTCCCGGCAGCAGAGATGGCCGACAAGGTGGGCCAGGAGATATCACACATTAACTTCAGACTGAACTCTACCGACCTACAGACCGCGGCAGCTGTGGTTATGTATGGCGACAACGTTGTCTACATGCAGGACATCAACGTATCTACGCTCAATGTAGGAGCCAACACCGTGCGCCTGAACAAACCAGTAAAGGTCATTGAAGGCAAGGACATCGGCGTGGGCTATCACCTGTCTTACATGTCGGGAGTTAAGCCTCTCGTATGCGACGACGGCCCAACCGTGGCTGACTATTACAGCGACCTCATCTCGGCTTCAGGCACTCCGGGCTACTGGAAGTCGATGAACAAGGACTATAAGTTTAACTACAACTGGGCAATATCAGCCACAATAAAGGCTGCCGACCAAAAGATTGACACCGAGAAGGCAAGCGCCCCTGAGGCAGACGGAGTTACATATACGGTATACAGAGACGGCATGCCGATACAGACAGGCCTGACAGCCACATCGTTTGTCGTAGAGAATGCTGCCAACGGCATATATACAGTAACGGCAACAACAGGAGAAGACGAGTCGGCAGAGTCGAACTCTGTTGAATACGGAGAGACTACGGGAATAACATCTCTCACCGACGACGGCAGCGACAGCCTGAAGAAAGGCGACATCTACACAGTAGACGGACAGATAGCAGCCCGCAACGGCGACACATCGAAGCTGAAGAAAGGCGTGTATATCATGAACGGAAAGAAGTTTGTCGTTAAATAACAAGACTACATAATGTGCCCGGACCGACACATGTCCGACGCAACATCAACCTACAACGAGGCATCCCGAATGGTCGGGATGCCTCGTTCCGTTTATCCGAAATCGGTTATTAGTATTCGGTCTAGGTTTTTGCTTTATATTGAACGGATTTTGGTTAGATTTCTCGCAGGCATAGCGGACTATGTCAAGAAGAAGCTAACTAAAAGACACCGATAAAAACAAAAAGACAGACTGAAAGCATAAAGGCACAAAATTGATAAAGCTATACGCAGTCTGATCCCAGATTTGGGATTACAGCCCTCAACCGAGCGCAGCGCTGAACGACCTCGCCAACAGTCCCGAGCCGCACATTCATTCAGGCCAGCATGCCCAAACCGCCAATAAATCACTGTCAGACGGAGAGCCGATGTCTGCCATTCCGCCGGACGGCCCGCATGCATACACAGCCCGTGAAGACACGGAGCGGTCAAAAAACTGCGGCTTACATTTGGCTCAGCTGCGGTCTTTACGTATCTTTGCATCATGCTTACAGAGTTTCATCCCATACACACCGATATACCGAAGCCGCAGAAGTTCACCTTCCCTTTCTGCTACGAGCCTCATCCGCTCTGCCTGCTTGCCGCCGGAGAGGTGCAGAGATATATAGCAGGAGTGGACAAATGGCGCTACGAACTGCAGCACGGCAAGATGTTCGGGGTGCTTGTCGCTGAGGACGGAGAAGGCCGACTGGGCTTCACGGCGGCATTCTCAGGACTGCTCGACGGCAGCAACGACCATCCTTATTTTGTGCCGCCGGTGTTCGATACCACGCCCGTTGACGGATATTTCAAGACCAACGAGGCACGTATTTCGGCCATAAACCATACGATTGACGGCATTGAGAAGGGCGAAAGCTATCTTAACGCCCTGCATGAACTCGAGAGTTGCAAGACCGAAACTGCCGCGGAGGAGGAACAATACCGGCTGAAGATAAAGGAGGCAAAGGCGGCACGCGACGCAAGAAGACTGAACGGCGCGCCCATAACGCCGGAAGAGGAGGAACGGATGCTGAACGAAAGCCGCTTTATGAAGGCTGAACTGCACCGCATGAAGAAGCGGAACAGAGAACAAGTTGACGGATGTGAGGCACGGCTAAAGCCGTTTCAGGACGAGATAAGGCAACTGAAGGCCAAGCGTAAGGCCATGTCAGACAGTCTGCAACACTGGCTCTTTGAACAATACAACATGCTCAACGCACGCGGAGAGCGGCGCGGACTATGCTCAATATTTGCCGACACGCCCCAGCACGTGCCGCCCGCAGGGGCCGGCGACTGCTGCGCTCCAAAGCTGCTTCAGCATGCCTATCTCAACCATCTGCACCCGGTGTGCATGGCGGAGTTTTGGTGGGGAGACTCGCCAAAGAGCGAAATACGCCACCATCTGCACTATTATCCTGCCTGCCGAGGCAAATGTCTGCCCATACTAACGCACATGCTGCAGGGCCTCGACGTTGATCCCGACCCGCGACAGGCGCCCGAACAGCGGCAGCCCGAGATTGTTTATGAAGACGAATGGCTCATCGTGGCATGCAAACCTGCCGGAATGCTGTCTGTCAGGGGCAAGTCTGACCGCCAGTCGGCAGCATCGCTGATAGCCCAAAACTATGCCGAAGGCAGCGAGCCTGTGCCCGTTCACCGCCTCGACATGGACACATCGGGACTGATAATACTTGCCAAGACGCCCGAGGCATACAAGAACCTGCAGGAGCAGTTCTGCCAAAGAAGCATCAGCAAGCGCTATGTGGCACTGCTCGACGGCACGCCTAAGGCGCCAACAAGCGGCAGGATAAGTCTGCCACTCATCGCCGACCCGCTTAACCGCCCGTATCAGAAGGTGGACACAGACAACGGAAAGGCTGCCGTAACCGACTATAAGATTATCGGACAGGCTGCAGGACGCACACTGATAGAGCTGTTTCCGCACACCGGACGCACCCACCAGCTGCGCGTTCACTGCGCACACAGGCTCGGACTTGGCACACCGATAGTAGGCGACAGCCTCTACGGCCACCCTGCCGACCGCCTGTATCTGCACGCCGAGGCAATAACCTTCCGCCATCCTGCCACAGGCAAAGAAATGACATTTGAGCGCACTGCCGGATTCAGACGCATTATAATGCCGCAGGACTGATAAAGACGGCATACAAACGGAATAAATCCGAACACAGGAAAAATAAAGACATAAAGGAGATACATTATGGAAGACAAAATGAAATGGAAGACGCTGAAAAGCGAATATCTTATACAAAGGCCGTGGCTGACGGCTCGCCGCGATACCGTGGAACTGCCCAACGGCGTCGTTAACGATGAATACTACGTGCTGGAATATCCCACATGGATCAACGTGATAGCGCTGACAACCGACGGCAACATGGTGATGATAAGGCAATATCGCCACGGAATAGACCAGACTTGCTTCGAGATTGTTGCCGGCGTGTGCGAGAAGGGCGAAGACCCTGAGGCCGCTGCGCGCCGCGAACTGCTAGAAGAAACGGGCTATGCCGGAGGAGAATGGCACGAACTGATGGCCGTATCGGGCAACACGAGCACCACCAACAACATAACCCACTGCTTTGTGGCTACGGGCGTTGAGAAGGTTGGCAGTCAGCATCTCGACCGCACGGAGGACATCGAGGTGCATGTTATGACCAAGGACGAGGTGATGCAACTGCTCGTGAACGACGAAATAAAACAGAGTCTGATGGCTGCGCCGCTGTGGAAATACTTCTATCAGCTAAACATCCGTTAACATTGAGCCGACGGACGTTAACATTTCGACATGCGTCAGAAGTGCGCCTTTTAGAAAAAACAAATGTCTTCAGAATGTGCGAATATGCTTATTGAACACTGACAGGATGGCTATTCTGCACAATTTTACACTGAAATACAGGTGATAAAACAGTGAAACAGGTTGCAAAAAGCAGCCTTTCACCATACGAAACACGGCCTTTTACACTGCAAGAGACGGCCTTTTGCAATGTAAAAGGCCATGTTTTATAATTCAGTTTACAGTCATCCAATACACATAAAGCGATAACATATTGACTGACAATACATTACGCAAATTATAAGAAAACGCCGATTTTTCGGCCGAAAACCTGCGAAAAAGATTTCACAAGCCGGTTTTCGCCCTTTTTATGTTAAACAGAATGTGCCGCACTTAACGGTTGTTAACCATTAAATGCGGCACACTCTATATTTGTTCTTCATTCAGACTGACAAACCGAACGGCAGCAACAAGCCACATTAAACCATGCCGACGGCATGTCATTGCCATCGTTTTTCCGCCACAGACATGACGTTATCAGAAGCTGTAGCTAAGTCCCATCCTCACCTCGAAGGTCTCCGAGCGCACGTTGTCGTGATACTTATATCTTGTCTCGCGCATATAATACGATGCAAACAGGTCGAGACTCCAGTTCTTTCTGAGATAAACCTGCAGGCGCGGATTAATCACCAGCAGCGCCGCACTGCTCTTGTCGCCCTGCGCGTTGAGGTGCAGCGGGTCGGTGTTCTCGAGGTCCTTGTCCTCATATCCCACCCATGTGTATATGCTGTAGAAGTCGGCGTTGAGCGTAAACTTGCCGAAGCGCGGAAACTCAAGCACGGTCTGTGCCTTCGCGCTGAATCCGCTGCCCATGTTATAGTCGCGGTCTATCACGTTGTAATAGTCGCTCAGCGAGCCTCCGAGCAGTATGGCGTCGAGAAAGAGGCGCTGCTCCATGCGCCCAACGTTGCCAACTTTAGGGAAGCGGTAGATAAGACCGGGACCGAAGCTGGCTGCCTCGGATATGCGGTAAGGCACACGCGACGTGCCTTCCTTGACGGCTTCAGAGTCGTAATAGTTGAAATGCTGGAACAGACCGAACACCGCCGTCATCTCCTCTTCGTCGTAGAAGTTTACGCCCCACAGCTTTCCTAACAGATGAACGCTGCTTATAAGCGGCTGGTTGCCGCTGAGTCCGAAGGTTACGTTGGCCGTAAAATAGTCGTAAGGCTTGCTCTCCTCGCCGTTGAATGCGTCGCCGTAGCGCAGCCACAGGTCAAGATACGGATTGTGCTCGCCCCTGAACAGTCCGCCCTCGTCGGCAAGATAGCGGTCGCCGACAGACACGGTGAAGTCTACAGGTATGCGGCTGTAGTCGTGATATTTGTAATAATCATGGCGCACACGCCACGCATCGCCGCTCAATATGCGGTTGAACGCACGGATGGGGCACACCAGCGCACCGGCAAACTCGCGCAGAAAGCGGCGCATGCCGCGCTCGCGGTCGTCGTAAATGAGGTTAGACACGCGGTGGGTTACCTCGCCTATGCATATTCCGCCGATGGTTGTTGCCATGAGGTCGTTTATTGCAGGCGGCTCAACCTCGCACGCCAGCTCCCACATCAGGCTGCCTCCAAGGGCATAAGGTGCCGACTCCCAGAAGCTCAGGCCGTTGCTTCGGGCGGCGTTGAAATATAGTCCGCCGTGGTAAGGATGGGCAAACAGGTTGGTTGAAAACTGGTCGTTGTCCCACACAAAGCCCGTCTTGAAGTTCTCCTTGATGCTGCTCAGATTAACCTTGGCAAAGTCTTCGCACAGCACAAAGCGGTCGAAGCAGTTCACCAGCACGTTAATTCCTACAGCCTCGGCAGCCGCCTTCCACGGCCGTTTCTTCATGTTCTCAGGGTTGTCGAAGGCATATATCGACACCGAATCAGTTACGCCTGCCTCCGTTTCGTCATCACTTGCCCTGCTCTTCAGTCCGCCGCGGTTGTAGGCAAAGGTCAGTCCGGCCTCAACTATGGCTCTGTTGCGGTATTTCCGGTTATGCTCATAATATCTCGTAAAGCCATATCCTGCCGACGCAAACAGCCCGATGTTGTCGTTGAGCCTGTAGTCTACGTTGGCGCGCAGCTGCAGCGAGTATAGGCGTTCGGGCTTGTCGGCCGAATTGTGCTGAAAGATCTCTATGTGAAAGAAGCCCGCATCGGCGCTGAGCGACCAGCGGCGGCCGAGGTTGAAATACTGTCCAAGGCGGTAATACAGCGCGCCCGAGAACTTCTCGTCGAGCCCCATGTAATGCGTTCCGGCACCAACTATGCTGTAAGTGCTGCGGTTGCGGAACCTGAATGCGGCGTTAATCTTGCTGCTGTTGCCGCCAAAGAACATGAAGTCGACCTTCGTCTTGGGGTTGATGTTCACCAGTCCTATCTTGTGCGCCACTGTGTCACGGCTGTAGTTTACCAGTCCGAGCTGCACGCCGTGCGGATGTTCCATGCATACATTGGCCAGTCCTATCTGCCATCCCCGCAGCGTGTCGGCATAGTTATACGTGCCGAGCTGTGCGCCGCGCATCACCTTCGAACTGATGTTAGCCAGCACGGAGAGCTGCATTCCGCCGCCAACGCCGCGCGATATGTTGGTAACTCCGCCAAGCTGAAGGCCCCTGAAGGGCGACAGACTGACGTTGCTGAACGCCGAAAGCTGCACGCCGCGCATATTCATTGCAACACTTGAAAGTCCCGAGAGCTGCACTCCGTGCATCTCCCTGCCGGCAAACGACGTCATGGCGTTGAGCTGGAAGCCGTGCAGACGGGCGGCTCCGCCGAGCAGACCGACGTTAAGATACGATGTGCGCACCGTGCTGCTGTCGGTGCGTCCTATGGTCAGCGCCAAGTCGTGGCGTCTGTATTTGAGCGAGTCTTGGGCATAAACGCCGGCGCATGTTGCCAAAGACAGCAACACGGGCAACAGCCTCATGGCACGGCGGAAACGGTAACCGGATGTGTGCATAAACATTTGTGAAATTCTACACAAAGGTAAACATTTGGCATAACAATATGCGATAAGGAGGCGAAAAACTGCTGAAAAAGTAATAAATATAACAAATTCAGTAAATCGTACACACGCTGTTATGCCGATAAGAAGTATCTTTGCATTAGCATCGGCAAGCAGCAGGCAACACGGCATAAGCCCCTATGCGCCGCAGCCGGCTGAAGTTCAACAAGAAAGAATAAACTATTTGAGCATGGAAAACCTGATAAAATTCAACTCCATCGACGAATACAACAAGGCGATGGGCTTTGAGACGAAGCATCCGCTCGTGGCAGTGGTAGACCTGAAGAAGGCCGACAAGAAGGCATTTCCGCAGGAGGTGTCTTACTATTACGGCGTTTACGCCCTGTTCCTGAAGCAGACTTACTGCGGCGACATAACCTACGGCCGCATGCCCTACGACTATCAGGAGGGCACGGTTACGAGCTTTGCGCCCGGACAGGTTGTACATGTAAAGCACAGACCCGACTATGAGCCCAACGCTCTCGGCCTGCTCTTTCACCCCGACCTTATACGCGGCACGTCGCTTGGACAGGAGATAAAGCAGTATTCGTTCTTCTCTTATTCGTCAACCGAGGCGCTCCATCTGTCGGAACAGGAGAAGATGATATACAAGGACTGTCTCGAGAAAATCAAGATTGAGACCGAACGCCCGATAGACAACCACAGCAAGAAGCTGATATGCCGCAACATCGAACTGCTGCTCGACTACTGCATGAGGTTCTACGAGCGCCAGTTTATCACCCGTAAGGTGGTTAACCGCGACATTCTGACCAAGTTTGAGAACGAGCTCGACGGCTATTTCGAGGGCGATACGGCCGCAGTGAACGGTCTGCCTACGGTGAAATATTTTGCAGAGAAATGTTTCCTGTCGCCCAACTACTTCGGCGATCTCATCAAACGCGAGACGGGACGCACGCCGCAGGAGTATATACAGAACAAGATTATGGACCTGGCAAAGGACGAACTGCTGGGCACAAGAAAGACAATCAACGAGATAAGCTACGGTCTGGGCTTCCAGTATTCGCAGCACTTTAACCGCTACTTCAAGCGCAACACGGGCATGACGCCGAGCGAATACCGCAAGGCATCGGTGTAGGACGATGACGGCTAACGCTGAAAAGACAAGATGACGAGAGACACAATGCGCCATATCTGCGACACGACAAACTATGTGTGCGAGTGCAACCGCGCCTTCGACAAGGAGACGAGGCATCCGCAGGTGAGCCTGATAGACATGTCGGGCAAGAGCAGCTGCCGCAACATGGCCACCGACTGCTATGCGGTGAAGGTGGTGAGCGACGGATGCACCGCCGGCAAATGCGGACAGCACTACTACGACTTCTCCGAAGCCACCATGACGTTTGCCACGCCTGCAAGCGAGATAGACCTCAGACAGTGCGGCGGAAGGATGCTGATATTTCATCCCGACATAATAAGATGCACGCCGCTGGGCATGAGGATAAAGGACTTCTCGTTCTTTAAATACCACACGGACGAGGCGCTCCATCTGTCGTGCTGCGAACTGAAGGTGATAGGCAGATGTCTCGACGGCATCGACTGCGAGCTGAAATGGGGCGTAGACGAATACAGCAAGGCAATAATAAGCAACTGCATCGAACTGCTGCTCAACTATTGTCAGAGGTTCTACACACGCCAGTTTATCACCCGCCACGAGGCCAACACGGCTGCAATAAAGACCGTTGACGGCATAATAGACGGCTTTCTGCGCTCGGGCAAGGCCGCCACGCAGAGCATGCTGACGGCATGCCGGATAGCGCCCGAACTGAAAATGTCGGCCGAATATCTCAACGACATGATGAAGCACGAGACGGGAAAGAGCGTGAGCGAATACATACAGCTGAGGCGGATACTGATGGCAAAGGAACTGCTGCTGTCTACCGACATGACGGCAGGCGACATAGCGTCGATGCTGGGATTCTGTGCCGAGAGCTGTTTCAACACGGTTTTCAAGAAGATTACAGGCTGCACGCCCCATGAATACCGCAACGGCTGACGGCGGACAGTAAACATTTGGGTGCCGCAATGCACCCAAATGCCCCAATAACCAACATCCCCATAACTCCAAATCATAAGTTCACATGGTCGCATAAGTCCCATCCCTCTCATCAATTCCCCCTCACCAAAGCCTCAACAAAAATGCTGATTAGCCTTGATTTATTTTGCCGTTAAGGCTGTTTGCATTACCTTTGCACAAAAACTAATATACTACAACCAATGAAAAGAATTGTTTTTACGCTTATCTTTGCCGTTGCTGCATGGCTATATGCCGCAGCCGAAAACTATCCTTACCGCTCTGACTATCTGTGGCTGACCGTGCCCGACCATGCCGACTGGCTCTATCAGACGGGCGAAAAGGCTAAGATTGAGGTGCAGCTGTATAAATACGGCATACCGAGAGACTGCAAGGTGAACTACGAAATAGCCGACGACATGCTGGAGGCTGACAAGAAAGGCTCTGTGAAACTCAACGGCGGAAGGGCCACAATTGACATGGGAACGAGAAAGACTCCGGGCTTCCGCGACCTCAGACTGAAGGCCACGGTTGACGGCAAGACCTACGAACATCACATAAAAGTGGGATTTTCAGTAGATAAAATCAGGCCTTACACCAAGGAGCCTGCCGACTTTACGGACTTCTGGAACAAGAACATTGAGGACATGAGGGCCGTTCCGCTGAAATATACAAAGGAAAGAGCCGACGAATATTGCACCGACAAGATTGACTGTTACCTCGTGAAACTGACGCTCAACAAGCAGAAACAGGCCGTATATGCATATCTCTTTTATCCCAAAAACGCCGCAAAGGGCAGCTGTCCGGTGGTGCTGTGCCCTCCGGGAGCAGGCATAAAGACCATAAAGGAGCCGCTGCGCCACAAGTATTATGCCGAGAACGGATGTATAAGAATGGAGATGGAGATTCACGGACTCGACCCGAGAATGAGTCAGGAGATGTTCAACGACATATCTAAAGCATTCAACGGCAAGGAGAACGGCTATCTTGCCAACGGCATAGACAACCGCGACCGCTACTACATGAAGCGCGTCTATCTGGCTCTTGTGCGCTGCATCGACCTGCTGACGCAGCTGCCTGAATGGGACGGACGCAACGTAATCGTGCAGGGAGGCAGTCAGGGCGGAGCGCTTGCGCTGGTGGCTGCCGGACTCGACAGCCGCGTGACGCAGTGCATTGTCAATCATCCCGCGCTGAGCGACATGGCGGCATACAGCGCCGGACTTACCGGCGGATATCCTCACTTCAACCGCATTGAGGGCATGCTCACCGAGAACAACATGAAGACCATGGCTTATTATGACGTCGTAAACTTTGCGCGCCACGTGAAAGCCGACACTTATATGACTTGGGGATATAACGACAACACTTGTCCGCCGACAACAAGCTATGCCGTATGGAACACTCTAAGTTGTCCGAAAGAAGCGCTGCTGACGCCTATCAACGAGCATTGGACATCTGACGACACTGAATACGGACAGATGGAATGGATGCTGAAGCATCTTAAATAATAATTTATGTATGGCGAAATAAAAGCCGGCTACATCACAGGACATAGGTGAATGGCGACTTACATAATGTCATAAGCAACAAAACATAACACCCCGCAGGCTATTGTCTGCGGGGTGTTATAGTTATAAAGACATGTTGAAAGTTACAGTTTGTCATATTCTTCATCCGTAACCGGCTCGAGCCATTCGTTCGACGCGCCTTCTTCGGCAACGGTGAACGTTACGTGCTGAAACCAGCTGTCTTTGGTTGCGCCGTGCCAATGCTTAACGCCTTCGGGTATTTCAACCACATCTCCGGGCTTCAACATTCGGGCATCCTTGCCCCACTCCTGATACCAGCCTGTGCCGCCGACGCATATCAGCACCTGTATTCCTTTGTGATGGATGTGCCAATTGTTGCGGCAACGGGGCTCAAAGGTTACGTTAGACACTGGAACCTTGCCCTGACTGAGCGGTGCAAGATAGCTGTTGCCGATGAAATATTTGGCATAAGCCGAATTGAAGTCGCCTTTTGGGAACATCATCTGCTCCACGGGCTTGCCCTCATCAAACGGCTCTCCGAACACTGCCGCAATGGCCTTGGCAGCGCGCCATGCCTCAACCTCGCCCACACGGGCAGCAAGCGTGGCCGGTATTGAGCGTATCTCGTCGTCCTTCAGCCCCATGTTGCGCGCTCCGCTGACGTGCGACTGCAACTGCGGCTCAACGCCCTGCAAGCCTGACAGCGCGCTTACGGTAACCAACTCGCGCTCGGCGTGGGTGAGATTGTTGCGCGCAAAGATGTCACCAAACAGGTGAGCCTTAAGATAATAGTCGGTGGCTGGGGCGAAATCATAGTTAAACGGCTTGCCGCTCAACTTGGTCTGCACCTCCGTTCCCTGTTTCAGTGAGTCGTATCCTTCTGCCATCGGGTCGGCATCCTTGCCCTCCTCGCACGCCTTGCCCTGCTGACGGCGGCTATTGACAACGCTCTGCAGTGTGCCAAGGGCGTTAAGACTGCGCGGAAATCCCGTGTAGGCATACAACTGCGACAGGGCTTCCTTAATCTCGCTCACGGTAAGTCCGGCGTCAAATCCGGCGTTGATGGCGGCAGTCAGACCGTCGATGTCGCCCTTTGCCTCAAGGCATGCAATGGCAGCCATACACTGCTGCTTTTCGTTTAGTACGTTTTTCATATTCTCTTCAGCTTTTATCTGACTGCATACGGCCATCAACATAGCCGCCGCAATCATTGTTACATTAATCAGTTTCATGCTATCATATTTTGGTTACGGTGCAAAGTTAGCACATATCCTCCGTCGCCACGATACCACATTTACTGATTATTTTACCCTTTTTACACATATTTCATTACAAGACCCAAAGCCGCTCTGAATGCCGTTTATAGCCTGACAGCGTCAGATATGCTTTATCACGCGCGCCGGAACGCCGCCAACTATTGTGTCGGCAGGCACATCCCTGGTTACCACGGCTCCGGCAGCAACCACCGAATTGTCGCCTATCGTAACGCCCTGAAGTATCGTCGCATTAGAACCTACCCACACGTTGCGCCCCAAGACTATCGGAGCAGGATAAGTGAAGCGGCGGTTTTCGGGCTCAAGTCCGTGGTTGAGCGTGGCAAACACCACGTTGTGGCCTATCTGACAGCCGTCGCCAAGGGTTACGCCTCCATGATCCTGAAAGTGGCAGCAGGCATTGATAAATACGTTTTCGCCTATGTGTATGTTCTTGCCGAAATCGGTATAGAACGGCGGAAACACTCTCAGCGTGTCGGGAACGCTATATCCCATAATCTCTGAGAGCAGTGACCTTACTTCCTCCTGAGTGTGAAACTCGGCGTTGAGCCTGAACGTAACGCGGCGCGCCTCGTTGCTCATATCGTCCATAAAACTGCATATCTCGGGTGTGTTCAGCGGTTTGCCTGTGGCCACATAAGCCAAAAAGTCATTCAATGTCATAATGATATATTGTCCTTTTTTCGTTAACTGTCGTTTCATTTGTGCCTTCACCATGACCGCTCCGGCACCGCAGAGCGGCCGTTTTACTGCACGCTGCAAAGATAACTATTATCGGCATTAACCTGCATACCCATATCATGGATAATGTTATATCTTTTACTTTTTTATATTCCGGCACACGCCGCAGCGACGTCTGCTCATGCCTCACGGCTACAGGCACACCGCGCGGCACGCAGCCTCAACACATAAAAATCACGGGGCGTATGCTTGCGCCGTGCGTTTTTTATTCTTACATTTGCATAGAGAAACATTTTATCGGCTTCATTTTATACAAAAAACAAATTATGAACATAACGGACATTCACGTGGTGTACTTCAGTGCAACCTACACCACACGCACAATAGTTAGGGAAATAGCCAAGGCCATCGGCGGAAACATCATTGAACACGACGTGACCAACGCCCTGCCCGAGAGCGAAATAACGCTCAGCGGCGACAACAGTATGCTCATTGTTGGCGCTCCTGTCTACGTGGGACGCATACCCGAGGCTGCCGCCGAGGCGCTGAAGATGGTTCACGGCAACAACACTCCTGCCGTTGCGGTGTGCGTCTACGGCAACCGCGACTACGACGACGCGCTGCTCGAGATAAAAGACACGCTCAACGGCAACGGCTTCCGCACGTTTGCTGCCGGCGCGTTCATAGGCCGCCACTGCATATTCCCGAAGGTTGCTGAGGGCCGTCCCGATGCTTCCGACCTTGAAAAGGCTGCCGCGTTCGGCAAGAGATGTGCCCAACTGCTCGCCGATGCTGCCGGAACTGACGCCTTGGGCGACCCTGAAGTGAAAGGCAACCGCCCGTACAGGGAGGCTCACAAAGTGCCGATGTGCCCCACGGGCGACAAGAATACATGTACTAAATGCATGACCTGCGCAAGACTCTGCCCTGCCGGCGCGATAAGCGAAAGCGACCCTTGCAGCACAGACACATCCAAATGTATTGCATGCGGACGCTGCGTGGTGGTTTGTCCTCACGGCTCGCGCGCCATATATCTGCCCGCTTATGCCGAAGCTGCGGCTAAATTTACAGCGGCTTTCTCGGCAAGACGCGAGCCCGAAACGTTCTTCTAAGATATTAAAACGTAACGAAGATTATGCCGAATGGCATTTAACGGCAACACCGTTACTGCATATCCGCAATGCCCAATGGCCGTAAGCATCACGCAGAAGTCATATTTCTGTATTACAAAACACCCCAAACGGCATTGTAAAAGGTATGCTTTTGCACCATAAAACACGGCCTTTTGCAGCATAAAAGGATAGCTTTTGCGCTGCAAAAGGCCGATGTTTATTAAACTAAAAAGTTTTTCTCAGAAACTCATCACTCGTCACATCTGCCTGTAACGCTCTAATATTCAACGCCTTAAGGCGTGACGTTTTGACTTGCCGACTCATCACATCAAGGGCTTTACGCTGCCGGCGTGATGAGTGCGGACGGCAACTCATCACACTGCAACAATCTGACTAACTGAAAGTTATGCTGCAATGTGACGAGTGATGAGTTTCTGAGAAAAACTTTTTTGTATTTATTCTCCATTCACGACGGCAGATGCCAAGAGGCATATTGTTACTCAACAACGACTGAACAACCGCAAACGCCGTCATGAAAGGCTATTCGTAATATCTGAACAGGCCACCTTTCGACTCCACATAGCTTATCATCTCACGGAAGACAGTGTTATGGCTGAGCGTCTCAACGTTGCCGGTCATTATCATCTGGCGGCGCGCACGGGTCATGGCCACGTTCAGTTTGCGGTCTATGATGCGTGCGTCGTCCATGAAGCAGTTGGCTGCAAGAAACTCAAGCTGCCACCTGTTCTGCACCGTGAACGAATAGATTATCACGTCGCGCTGGCTGCCCTGATAGCGCTCTACGGTGTCTATGGATATGTCTTCAAGCTCCTTTATCCCGGTTTTCTCAATCTCCTTGCGTATCACGGCTATCTGGTTGCGGTAAGGCACTATTACGCCCACGCTCTTGGCTGCGCTGAAACTGCTGCCGAGCATGGAGTAAAGACGGCTCAGAAGGTCGGCCACTATGGTTGCCTCGCTTGTGTTCACCTTGTCGGACACATCGGGACGGCGGCACGGCTGCGACGGAATGAAGATCATGCGGTGAGTGCGCAGCAGCGTGTCGAGCTTGTCGGTATGACCTGTGTCGGCATAATTGAGCGACGTTTCCTTCTGATGCTTCAGCGGAACAGGCTCTAGATGCTCGCTGGCGTAGAACTCACGGCAGGGGAACTCTGCCACGTCGGGGTGCATACGGCCATGACGGCGCAGCACACCTGTAAACTCTGTACGGCCGGCGGCGCGCTCTGTGCGCAGCAGACGCTCAAAGAGCGAGTTGCGGCAGTTGTCGAGTCCGATGGCACGCAGCGCCTCGCTGCTCACATCCGACTCGGTTTCGCTCTGCAGCACCACAGCCGGCAGTTGCTTATGGTCGCCTACAAGGATAAAGCGGTCGATGCTGCAGCGCGTGCGCACGCCGCCTTCGTGGTCGTGGGCGGCAAGCAGACCGATAAGTCCAGGCTCGAGTATCTGCGACGCCTCGTCGACAATGGCCAACGAGAAGTGCTTCAGGCTGAACACGAAAGGCCGCGACATGAGCATTGACGTTGTGGCGGTGATGATGCGCACCGAGGATATGCGCTTGCGGATGTCGGACAGACGGGGACAGTTGCGCACAGCCTCGCCAATAAGACGATGCTTGAAACGGCGGTCGCAGCTGTATTCGCTGCCCAGCCTCAGATAGTCGAGCGAGGCGTCTTCGAGCATTGCGCATATCTCGTCCACGGCCCTGTTGGTGTATGCCATGAGCAAAACCGACGCACCGGGGCGCGTAAGTTCCTCTTCAACCATAAACCTCAGAGCCATTGATGTCTTGCCCGTGCCGGGCGGACCGACGAGCAGATAATAGTCGGATGCCTGCATTGCGCCCAGCAGTATGTCGTCGTAGCTTGGGTTATAGCTCTTTGTGAGCCTTACGCTATCGTTTCTGCGAGGGGCACGCTGACCGAGAAGCAGACTGCGTCGGTCGTCGGGAGCGGTTACAAACTCAAGCAATGCGCGCGCTCCGCTGCTGCCCGAAGCGTCTGTTCCGGCATGCTCTACGGCATATACCATTGACTTATGCATGTCGTCGGGCATATCCTCGGGATGCTGAACCTGCAGAACGTCGGGGTTCTGCTGTCCGTCTGTCAGCACCACTGTTATCTCGTCGGTATGCAGCTCGTCGATGTTTCCCTTGTAAAGTATGGCGTTGCGCACATCGGGAACGCTGTCGGCACGATACTGATAGAGATAAATCATGTCGCCGCGGCGGAAGTTTGGCAAGAAGCCTTCGCCCTGTCCGGGCACGGAGAGCGTTATGCGGTCGGGCACGGAACTGCCTTCGGCACACTCCTTTGCCTTTATTGTCAGGCCGGTGTATATGTTGCCGGTCTCCAGCTTTTCTGCCAGCGGCATGTTCCAGAGGTCTGCCGAACAGCTTGTTACGCCTTCCTGCGAGCCTACCTTGCCTAAGAGTTGCTCACGATATACGAACGTCATCATGCGGCAGAAATACTCGCGCTCTAACGGCGGCATGGCTGCCAACGGTCCCGTTACTGTCTCTATCTGCGGCAGAAGGTAGCGCTGAAAGAACGACGAAGCGGTTTTTGTGGTGTTGAGCGTGGCGGGCGTAAGTTCGGGCAGCACGCTGTCGAAGCCGTCGAGGGCTATGTCGAAGTCGGCAGCGACAATCTTGTTGCGCAGACTGATGGCCTCAGCGAAGAGCTTGCGATAAAAGGCTACGGCAAGGAAGCCCTGTGCCGGGGGATATTTAGAATAGAGCAGACGGATGTCTGTCTTGTTGAAACCAAGATTGAAGTTGTATCTCAGCACGCCGTAATAAAGCAACAGCTGAACATAATGAGGCTCAAGCTGCAGGCCCTTGCCGCCCGACTGTGCGGCGCGCTCTATGTTGAGGTTGCGCCCCGACTTCTGCTCAACAAGCAGACGGAAGTCGGTGGTCATGAGGTCGACACGGCCCTGAAGGCCAAGACGCTCGCAGACGAACGACGGCTCGAGCACAACGCGACTGCGGTCGTATTCGCCGAACATGCCCGTTACGGCGGCGTTGATGTTTGATGCCTGCACGGCGGCATTTGCCTTGAACACGGCAGGATTGAAGTCGGTGCAGGTTGAATATTCGAGAGCCTTCTCGCTGAAACTCGACTTCAGCGTAGACGCCATACTGTAGGTGCCGCGACTGTTGATAATATCGTCGAGCACGCTGCCGGCAAGATTACCGAGGAGTATTGCCTGACTGTTGGCGCGCGGCTTCATTCGGTCGATGGTGTATATCAGCGGATGATGGCCGTACTCCTTAAAGCATGCGGCTATTGAGCTGATGTCGATAAGATAGTCGGGCTCTACGATAACGAGCGAAGGCACGATGATGTCGCATTTCACGTCGCCCTCGCTGCCGCTGTATGTGCATGAGCCTTCAAGCTTGCAGTCGAGCAGGTTGAGCTGCATGCCCTCGCGCAGCAGTTCGGAGAGATAAGTGAGGTCGTCTGCCGTATAGTCGGCAGCAAGCATGGCTCCGCCGAGCACGTCTTCGGCCGACACATAGATATATTTGTCGTCGAACCCTCTTACGATACATCTCACGTATCTTACGTCGGTGCCTTCGGCCTTGGTGTAAGGCTTGCGCTCGGCAGGCAGCACACGGAGCAGCTCGCCCGGCACGTCGGTGCCCGTAACGGCAGAGATGAAGCGGCTGAGGGCGCGCATGTCGTAGAAGAAATCTTCGCGCGAGAGCGGCTCACTGCTGTTGGTATGGCGGCGCATGGCCTGAACTGCAATCCAGTCGGGCAGCTTGACGTTGTGCCTCTTGCACAGATAGTCGACCTGCGAAAAGAGGTTACCGAAGGCCTGTCCCGTGTCGCGCAGTCCCTCATGGCAAGTCAGCACCAGCGTCTCGTGCGCCATCTTGTTGACGCTCTTAGCATCGGCAGTATCATAAAGGCGCGTAAGTTCTAAAACGCGAGAAAAGAGTTCACTATTAACGTCTTTATAATTCACAATTCACGATTTTATAATTCACGTTTATAATTCATAATTAGCTAATGCCGAACTTGTGTTTCACAATTTATAATTCATAATTGGGCGGGTGTTATTATATATAACATACGATATAAAGTGATATTCTCGTACAAATTATGAAACGAAGTTCTGATTTGCCCAATTATGAATTATGAATTGTGAATTATGAATTATCATTGTCCTCCCAGCCTGCTGAAAAATTCTATTATCTCTTCCCAAGTCTTGAAGGTGTCGCTTCCAAACTTGATTAGCGTGCCCATAAAGTCGGCTGCGCCATACTCTTCTGACGGGTCGATGAGGTAGTCGCCGTAGATAAGGTCCTTGCGGTTGGTGAACACAAGGTGCTGCCATGCCGGAACGTTTACCACGTCTTCAGTCCAGCGCATCACTTCGGCAATGTATTCAGGGTTGTAGGCAGGCGACGGAGCAACGATATACATGGCGTAATGCTCAAAGAGATAGCGGAACGCCTTCATAGCACTCGACATCTGATTGCCGCGTGCGTCGCGCAGCGTGTCTATGCTGACGTATATTATTGGGCGCTCACGATGCTCCTGTCTGTCGTCTATCCACTGCACTACGGGCAGCACAGAGTGGAGCAATATCTTGTCGTTCATGCGATGCTCGCCGTGAAAGCTGATGGCGTTGCGGTAGTGCTGCGAGAACAGGTCGCGCGTATGCACCACGGGGTCTTCGTCGCCGAATAATCCAAACACCCTGTCGCGGCTCTCCTCCTCGGTTACGCCGGCAAAGCATTTGGCGGTAATCTCCTTATATTCCTCCACGAGAGACTTGGTTACGATAAACTCCTGAACGCCGTTCTGACGGGGATTAAGAAAGGTGTTCTTTTACCATCTGTTCTTGTACAGGCATTTATATTACCCGAGGGAAAGAAAGATCCATATCATATTATGAACCGGATGCTGGGGCGTAATATGACAGATGACGATGGTCGCTCTTATATGACTAAAGCGAAAGCAATGTTTGTTCAATGGGGAGGAAAACGCCTGGTATTTTATGGGAATTCGGGAATCGCAGTCATTACAAAGGTGAACGAAGATTGGATTTATAAAACTGCGTGGAAGCGAGCAGACTTTGACGAAGAAACAGGACAGATTTTGGAGGTGTTGAAGAAATATGGCATATGATTTGGATTATGAGTCAGACCATCATTGTCCCGTTTTTGGCAGGGTCATTGACAGTGATTTGTGTTATGAGTCTTTGATGGCGTTAAGTCGCGCTGTTAAAGTGTCTTCTGTGCCGGAACTTGTCGAGATACAGGACGTTGAAAAAGCCAGGAAGATTTGCGCGAAGTGTCCGTATAGCGAGTTGTAGTATTTTTATTGCGACGCCGCAATGAAAGGAATAAAAGATGATACAGTATTATGGTTATACCATAAGCCCGAACCAGATCGAGACTGGCGAGGGCTTTTTAATTTGCCGGAACGTGCCTATCAGCCGGACCGGAGACCAGGAGTATATGGGCTGGGAGATCGGGATCCCGGGGGCGGGAGGCGGACAGATCGTAACGGTCCACCGGCCTCCGGAGGAAGTGTTTTCCACGGCGGCCCTGGCAAGC